>Ga0209184_1000006_pt1 | contig 283718 bp, 264 predicted proteins | sample EN8Hudsemesocosm_2_FD_184627 | JGI IMG/M metagenome (GOLD analysis project Ga0209184, IMG submission 184627) | Methane-oxidizing microbial communities from mesocosms in the Hudson Canyon - EN8C Hudson Canyon (SPAdes) (version 2) | ecosystem: Environmental > Aquatic > Marine > Cold seeps... | reverse complement strand
AAGGCGTACCTATGACATCGAAAGTAAAGCGGTAACCATCGAAATGATATCGTATCAATATTCGTATGAAATAGGCACATGATCTGAACATCCTAATTATGGCTTTATTCAGACTAAAAGGACTATACTCGTATCAAAGGGATCAAAAAATTGATTGTTTTATATCGATGAATCATGTCGGCAATGCGCACTTTGAAGTCATGCCAATGCGACTTTGTGACTGGTGGCTACACATATTAACCACACTTAGAATCGCCACATGAAACACATGTTAAACAACCATCGAGTTTAATCACCGCATTACGCACTTTACACTTAGGACAATCCTGCGCATTTGGCATTCCTGCATCTTCATCATTTATTTCTGTTGATGTTGTTTCTGTTGGCGATGTGTTTGATGCGTGGTTTTTCAAGTATTCGGCTTTTTTTTCTGCGATGATTTCTTTGGCTTCATTCGATAATTCAATCTCTTTAATGCCAACACCACAGGTTTGCTCTACATGGTAAGCAATGGTATCGGCGATAGCTGAAACCATTGACTCAATGTACCTAGGATTGCCACCGCGCGTATGTTGTCCAAACCAACCTGCATTTGGTGAAGAAACTTCCCGTAACTCATCCAGTAAAAACATATATTCACCACCTTTACGAAAGATGGCCGACATCATAAAGGTTAAGGCATGTACCCATTGAACGTTTATTTTGTCTTTAGTATTGATGAATATTTCATAAGGGCGCACTTCTTTGAGCGCTGTGCCTTCATTAAGGACAACGTTGGAAATGCTCACGTAATAGGCGTGCTCATAGCCTGATGAGGCCTTGATTTTGTAGGTTCTTGAATCTAATTGCTTAGGTCGTTTAGTTTCTTGAATAAGTTCAATACGCTGGGCTTCTTTTTCTTTTGCACTGACAGTGCTGCTTTCTTTATTTATTTCTTTGCTTAGTACAGATACGCCGGTAATTTTTTTGCTGATCTCAATAGGTTTTGGGTTCAAAGATGAGCTTGTCATGATGTTGTCTCTTTTAAATGACTGGTAATGAAACCAGTTGAATAGTTTACATGGTTATGTAGGTTGGACTTCAGTCCGACAAAATGGCAATAAATTACCCCCCTACAGTGGATAGTTCGCTTTTTCTAAGGAAAATGCATAGACATATTAATTAGTACTAAAACCGTCCGTACTGCCCTTCTTTGATCGCATCAAATAAGTTAGAAGCAATATGCTCTTGGCCTTCGTAAACCACCTTGTCATTACCCTTAACGGTGATTACTTCACCACCTTCAACAGTAAATTGATAATCGGTATTGGCCAGATCGGTTTCATTAACTAAAACACCCGAGAAGTTTTCAGGATTGAAGCGAAATGTTGTACAGCCTTTTAGTCCTGCGGTGTAAGCTTCTAAATAAACATCTTCAAATTGAGCAAAAGGAAATTCTGTTGGAATATTGACCGTTTTAGAAATTGAACTGTCGATCCAGCTTTGAGCCACTGCTTGTACCGCAATATGCTCTGATGGCGTCACTGTTGAGGTATCAACAAAACTTTCAGGCAACTGCGATAAATCCAGAGATAAAACTGAGCCCATTTTGCTCATGGGTAATTGCCAATCATCCCCGTGTGTGCTTTTCATCAAGCGTTCATAAGCTAACACTTCGGCTGAGCGAACGTTTACTTGTTGTTTAGTTGATTTTCCAGGGACGATAACGTTACGTTTGTAATCATGGGCAAAACTTGGCTCGATACCATTACTGGCATTGTTGCCAATAGATAATGCAATGGTTCCGGTGGGGGCTATCGAGCTGTGATGAGTAAAACGTAACCCTGTAGCAAGAGCTTCTTCTAGCCATTTGTCACCTAACTCGGCAACAATATTTTTCATATAACGGCTATAATTAACGTGTAATTCCACCCCTTTAACCTGATCACCTAACTTGTACTTTTCAGCTAACTCGGGACGTTTACGTAATAAAGCTCCGGTAATGGTATACATTTCACTTAAGAAGGGCGCGCCGCCTTTTTCTTTGGCAAGCTTCGTTGCCTCACGCCAGCCTTCTAATGCCAAATGTTTGGTGACTTCGCTAGTGAAATTCACTGAGTTATTTTTACCATACTTCATACCAAGCATAGTCATGGCAGAGCCTAAGCCTAAATAACCCATACCGTGACGGCGCTTGTTTTCAATTTCAGCAACTTGCTCTGGTAATGGCAAGCCGTTAATTTCTACTACGTTATCAAGCATTCGGGTGAAAATACGGACAACCTTTTTGAATCGTGTCCAATCAAAACTCGCTTGAGCGGTAAAAGGGTTAGTAACAAAAGCGGTTAAGTTAATTGAACCTAACAAACATGAACCATTTGGAGGGAGCGGTTGTTCTCCGCAAGGGTTGGTTGCGCGAATATTTTCAGCGAACCAATTGTTATTGTATTCATTTACCTTGTCGATCAGAATAAATCCCGGCTCCGCATAGTCATATGTTGCACTCATGATCATATTCCACAAGTTTCTTGCGCGAATGGTACGGTAAACTCTACACGCGGTTTCACCGGCATCGTTTTCTAAGTACCCGCCCATCGATAATGGCCATTCTCGCCAGATCACATCAGCTGTATTGTTTTTAGGATTATACTTTAACCCTTCGAGGTTAATTTCATTTTGATTGGTAGGGAAAACCAACTGCCAATCAGTGTCTGCTTTAACGGCTTCCATGAAAGGGTCGGTGATTAATATTGATAGGTTAAATTGACGTAAGCGGCCATCTTCGCGTTTTGCTTTTATGAATGCCATAATATCGGGATGTTGACAATCGATTGTCCCCATTTGTGCACCACGACGACCACCAGAAGAAGAAACGGTTTTACACATGGTGTCGAAAATATCCATGAAAGGTAATGGGCCAGATGTTGTTGCGCCAGCTCCTGCCACAAACCCACCGTCAGGTCGAATAGTTGAAAAGTCATAACCAATACCGCAACCCGCTTTCAGGGTTAAACTTGATTTACTAACCGCTTCACCAACAATGCCATGCATCGAATCTTTAATTGTAGCCGACACGGTACAGTTAATTGTTGAAGCGGTCGGCCTATGCTCACCAGCCCCTGCATTTGAAATGATACGGCCCGCAGGCACCGCACCATTCAATAGTGCCCACAAAAACTCTTTACCATGTGTTTTTTGTTTTGCTGGCGTTGTTTCAACTTGGGCAATAGCCTCTGCAACACGTTCAAACGTATCGATGACAGTATGGTCAACAGGATCACCTGATGAGGTTTTTAATTGATATTTTGACATCCAAATGTCTTGTGAAGCTAGCTGTAAATGATTCGGATCAAAAACCGCAGGAGTTTCGATGGTATCCGTCATTACTTGTTCTTTCATCTGATAACCTATATATGGTGTTTTTATTTTTGTTAAGCACAATATATAGTATTGTTATGGTTTAAATAGTTGATCGAGATCAACTATTTGTCAATGCGTTTCTATATGTGGTATTAATTTTTAAATTTGACACTATATATAGTGTTATAGGCTTTTGGCGATATAGGAGGTATAAGCTATTAATACTGTTTGTTTTCTTTGTTGAAATCTATCAGTGTTATGGTTTTTGTGTGCTTTCTTTAAACTGATAAATGAAACATGCACCGATGTTCTTTTCATCAATAAAAATTTTACCATCAAGTTTCTGAGTGATTAAGTTGTAAACAATCGACATGCCTAAGCCAACGCCGCCACTTTGTCGAGCTGTTGTGAAAAAAGGGTCAAATATATGTTTTTGTATTTCTTTAGATAAACCAATACCGTTATCTTGATAATGTACTTCAACAATATTGTTTTGTTTAACTATGTTAATGATGATTTGGTTATCATCGATGTCATTAAAGCCATGTCGAACACTGTTGGTGATTAAGTTTGTTAATATTTGAGCGTGAATACCAGGGTAGGTCGGTAAATTGATATTATCATCACCTGTTATAGTTAATGATACTTTTTTAGTTTTTAATATTGAGTTTAAAGTAGAAACTAATTTGTTGTAATATTTTTTTATATTAATGGTTTCAATAGCTAAATTGTGTTGATCAACCGAGGTTTCTTTGAAATTTTCAATTAATTGTTTCGCGCGAAATAAGTTGTCACCTTGCATGCTCAGGGCATTGTCCACAGCTTGTCGGTAATGATCCATATCTTTTATACTTAAGCAGGCATTAGTAATTTTTTCGCTTAATTGTCTATGTTTCTCAGCAATAATACTATGAGTGGTTATTGCTATGCCCAAAGGGGTGTTCACTTCATGGGCAATTCCAGCCACTAAGCCACCTAAGGCAGCCATCTTTTCTGATTCAACTAATTGTTGTTGTGCTTGTTGTAATCGTTCAACTGTTGTAGAAAGTTCTTGTGTGCGTGAAAGAACTTTCTCTTCTAATGAGGCTTCATAATTTTGACGCTCCAATTCAGCGGAAATGCGACCAGAAAATATTTGAAATAGTGTCAGTACATCCGTGTCATCTTCTAATGGTTTCTCGTATAAAGCGACAATTAATCCCATGACATTTTGCTTAGAATCATGCAAAGGTGTCCCAAGGTAACCCTCTATTTCCATATCAATTAATAACTGATCTTTTGGAAAAGATCCACATACATTGTCGGGATAATAACAAACAGAGTTTTCAGAAACATCGGCACAAGGGGTGTCGGTGAGGGAGTATTCAAAGTTGTCAGCAAGTTTTCCTTTAGCTACTAAGGAAACAGTTTTAGAAACATACGCATCTTTATCTAATATGGCAATAAAGGTGTAGTCTGCGTTGATAGTGTTATGGAAGGCCAAGGTGATGGCATTGAAAAAATCATCACCATAGGTATTTGAAACGGCTTCTATAACTTTTCTAATATCAGTTTGCATTTAATTCTCTTAACAGCTTGCTGAGAAATAGTTTTTTAGATGATATAACTATGGCATAAAATTAGATTTTTGCGACTTGAGGAGATTTTTGTATATTTGTGAACTAGTCTTAAGTTAATTGATTTTAGCTAATGAAATTATGAAATCTATCTATCGTCAGTGCATTTTGTTCTTTTTGCTTTGCTGTGCTTCATTTTGTGGACAAGTTCACTCTGAAACAAAAGTTATGCATATCGCAACCTCTTTGTCAGATAAGTTGAATTATCGTTATGAACAACATCTATCGTACGCGTATAACCAATTAGGTTACAAAGTTCTTTTTGAACCAATATTAACCGCTAGAGCAAGAAAGATGGTCAATGCAGGTCAATTAGATGCCCTTATGCTCGCTGAGAAAGTAGTTGAAGAGGCCCATAATGATATTTTACGAGTACCCATTATGCTCGCAAAGGGCTCTTTGATGCTCTATTGCAATAAACGGGTTAAGTGCAAAACTTCAGAGTTAAATAATTCGGATAACATTGTTGGTGTAATATCGGGTGACTCTATGTCTGGTAAGTATATGCGGCAAATGCGTGCATCAACTCATGCTATTAGAAGCTCTGAAAGTTTGACAAATATGCTCATAAAAGAACGGCTTGATTATATACTCCTTGTTTTTGAAGAGCAGTTTGGAACTGTCTCAGGTCTTGATGTTAGTCAATACCAAAAGGTTGAAGTATATCGTTCCGAGGGCTATCACTATGTTCATAAAAAATATGAGTATTTGTTACCTGACTTAACTCTTGCTATGCAATTAGCGTTAGAAAAATATGGGCCTTTAGTTAAATTTGACTCAGCAAAAAATAAATGATCAGTTGGCGCTTTCTGATGGCAAAAATATACTAAAGAAAAATTCAATAATCGCTAGGTTTTCAGCCTTATCCTTTTGCTGATTTCTTATTTTCTTTTTATCACTCATACATTTGTTGTAAATGCCATCCATTGACTGAACATCAACATTTTTATTACCATAACTGATGGCATTGCAAGCTCTAGTGTCGACAGACTTTTGAGAAGTTGTCGGTGAGCTGCTGCAAGCAATAATGCTCGAACAAAGTATAAAAATAATTGTGATTTTAAAGTGCATTTGGTTTAAGTTTTTCATTCCTTTTTATAAACTATCAATTTATTTAGTATAATTTTACTTGGTATTAGTTAAGAAAAGCTTGGTAGGCGAGGTTATCCGTTGCTTCTTGGAATTGATAACCTAAAGCATTTAGGTGCTGAAAAAATTCATTTTCTTTATCTGCACTCACTTCAAAGCCAGCAAGAACTTGACCGAAAGCAGCGCCATGATTTCGATAATGAAATAGGGTGATATTGAAAAGTTCACCCATAGCATCAAGAAACTTTTCTAGTGCACCGGGATGCTCTGGAAATTCGAAGCTGAATATTCTCTCATTAACATTATCAGCCGTTTTTTCATTGACTGAGTTTTTACCGCCAATCATGTAACGAACATGTAATTTTGCTAGCTCATTATCGGTGAAATCATTGACTTGATAGTTGGCGCTTGCTAACTCATTAAGTAATTGTTTACGCTCTTCAGCACTACCACTTAAACGGATGCCAACAAAAACATTAGCACTTGGTTCGCCAGTATAGCGGTAATTAAATTCGGTAATCGCTCTGTTACCTACGGTTTGGCAAAAACGTTTGAAGCTACCTTTTTCTTCAGGAATAGTTACCGCAAGCACAGCTTCTTTTTTCTCACCTAATTCACAGCGCTCAGAAACATAACGTAAACTGTGAAAATTCATGTTAGCGCCTGATAGTATTGCGACTAAGGACTGTTCACTTTTTTCACCAGAGGCACAATATTTTTGTAACCCTGCCAATGACAGTGCTCCCGCAGGCTCAGCGATCACACGGGTTTGTTCAAAAATGTCTTTTATTGATGCGCAAATTTCATCAGTGGTAACCGTAATAACTTCATCACAGTAACGCTTAATTAAATTAAAAGTATGTTCACCAATGCGTTTTACAGCAACGCCATCGGCAAATAATCCAACTTGTGGTAAATCAATGGGTTTACCAGCAGCTAAAGCCGCTTTTAAGCAAGCAGAGTCTTCTGCTTCAACACCAATAACTCTAGTGTTAGGGCTAAGCTGTTTTAAATAAACAGCCATACCCGCAAGCAAACCACCGCCACCCACAGGTACAAAAACTACGTCGGCATTAGGTTGTTGTTGTAATAACTCTTTTGCAACAGTGCCTTGACCAACAATAACATCGACATCATCAAAAGGGTGGATCAGTGTTTTGTTTTCAGCTTTAGCATATTCAATGGAAGCCTCTTGTGCTTCATTAAAGCTATGACCTACTAAGCGTACTTCACCGCCAAAACGCCTAACATTATCCACTTTAATTTCGGGTGTAGTTTTAGGCATGACAATAGTCGCTTTTATACCAAGCTTATTTGCAGCTAAAGCTAAACCTTGCGCATGATTTCCCGCCGATGCTGCTATGACACCGTGAATACATTCAGCTTCGGTTAAGTTTGCGAGTTTATTACAAGCCCCTCGTAACTTAAAAGAGTGTACGGGTTGCTGATCTTCTCGCTTGAGGTATATTTGATTATTCAATCGAGTCGATAGATTTGTTAAATGCGTTAATTTGGTTTCAACTGCGGTATCGTAAATAGGCGCAAGCAATATGCGCCTAAGGTAGTCAAGTTGCTCTGACTGTTGTGTGAGCAACTTTTGGCTTTGTGCTTCGGTCATTATTTTTCAACTAAACCATCGAGTAAATCACGATTACGTACCGCGCCTTTGTCTGCAGATGTTGCTAACATGGCATAATTTTTCAAGGCATAGCTAATTGGACGAATACGATCAATAGGTTTCCAAGCGTCTTTGCCTTTTGCTTCCATCGCGGCGCGACGAGCTTCAAGTACTTCTTCAGCGACTTGTAGAGTAATTTCTCGGGTAGGAATATCAATATGGATGATATCGCCTTGTTCAACTAAGGCGATTGTGCCGCCGTCAGCTGCTTCTGGAGATACATGACCAATTGATAAGCCTGAAGTTCCGCCTGAAAAGCGACCGTCAGTTAATAATGCACAGGCTTTACCTAAACCCATAGACTTTAAGTAAGTGGTTGGATAAAGCATTTCTTGCATGCCTGGGCCACCTTTAGGGCCTTCGTATCGTATAACAACGACTTCACCAGCAACTACTTTTCCGTCTAAAACACCGGCTACAGCAGCATCTTGGCTTTCAAAAATGTGTGCAGGTCCAGTAAATACTAGGTTATCGTCAGTTACGCCTGCGGTTTTAACGACACAACCGTCTACGGCAATATTACCTGAAAGTACGGCTAAGCCACCTTCTGTTGAAAAGGCATTTTCAATATTACGAATACAACCATTAGCTCTGTCATCGTCTAATGTATCCCAACGACAATCTTGGCTAAATGCTTTAGTGGTACGTATACCAGCAGGTCCTGCACGGTAGAATTTTTTAACTTCTTCATCGTCAGTAAGCGTAATATCATATTTAGCAATCACATCAGCTAGTGTAGTACCTAAAACATTAGGGACATCAGTTGTTAATAAGTTAGCTCGTGCTAATTCACCTAAAATAGCGATTACACCACCGGCGCGATGGACATCTTCCATATGATACTCAGGTGTTGATGGAGCTACTTTACATAACTGTGGAACGATTCGTGACAATTTGTCCATATCGCTCATGGTGTAGTTTATTTCAGCTTCTTGTGCGGTAGCGAGTAGATGCAATATGGTATTGGTTGAGCCACCCATCGCAATATCAAGACACATAGCATTTGAAAAAGAATCTTTGTTAGCAATATTACGTGGCAGTGCAGACTCATCGTTATCTTGATAATAACGCTTAGTTAGCTCAACAATTTGTTTACCCGCATCTAAAAATAATTTCTCTCTATCAGCATGAGTTGCCAACATAGAGCCGTTACCCGGTAAGGCTAAACCAAGTGCTTCAGCTAAACAGTTCATTGAATTAGCCGTGAACATTCCTGAACATGAACCACAGGTAGGGCACGCTGAACGTTCTACTTGGTCACTTTGCTTATCAGAAACTTTTGGATCAGCGCCTTGTATCATGGCATCAACTAAATCTAATTTGATAATTTGCTCAGAAAGCTTTGTTTTACCTGCTTCCATTGGGCCCCCTGAAACAAATATTACTGGAATGTTTAAGCGCATTGCTGCCATTAACATGCCAGGGGTAATTTTGTCACAGTTAGAAATACATACCATGGCATCAGCACAATGTGCGTTCACCATGTATTCCACTGAATCAGCAATCAAATCACGCGAAGGTAAACTATAAAGCATACCGCTATGACCCATAGCAATACCGTCATCTACCGCAATAGTATTAAACTCTTTTGCAACACCACCAGCTTCTTCAATAGCGCCAGCAACAAGCTGTCCCATGTCTTTTAAATGCACATGACCGGGCACAAATTGGGTGAATGAATTCACTACGGCTATAATCGGCTTGCCAAAATCTCCATCAGTCATACCTGTTGCACGCCAAAGTGCACGAGCGCCAGCCATATTACGGCCTTGGGTTGAAGTTGCTGATCTTAATTTAGGCATGATATTGAGTTCCGTTTGAAAAGTGCTGAGATAAATTTTATTTCTGTTCTAGTTTTTTATATGTAGCTGCTCAACTCGCAGTCAGTTGGTGTTGTAGCAAAAAGGAAATACGGAGCTTATGACTATAAGTGAGTATTTCCGATGCCGCTACAGTGCCAAATGACAATGAGGAGAGTAGATACTAAGTTATTTTACTGGATCTAACCAATTGTCTGGTACTTCAGTTGTACCATCAAAAATACCAAAAAAGGCTTCTTGAAGTGCTTTAGTGATAGGCCCACGAGAACCATTACCTACAGGAAGACCGTCTACAGATTTTACTGGCACTACTTCTGTAGCTGTACCACACATAAAGAATTCATCGGCAAGGTATAACGCCTCACGTGCAATAGACTCTTCACGTACTTCGTAGCCTAGTTGTTTAGCCAAGTAAAATACTGCATCACGTGTTAAGCCTTGCAAAATAGAGGCTGTTCCAGGAGGTGTATAAATAACATTGTTACGTACCAAAAATAAGTTTTGGCCTGCGCCTTCACTTACCATGTTATTCACATCAAGTGCGACACCTTCAGCATAACCATGGCGAGCAGCTTCTGTTGAAATTAGCTGTGAAGATAAGTAGTTACCACCTGCTTTTGCAGCAGTAGGCATTGTATTTGGCGCTAAGCGATTCCAGCTTGATACACCCACTTCAACACCGTTTTCAATAGCATCAGCGCCTAAATAAGCTTCCCAACTAAAAGCAGCTATCATTAAGTCAGCTACGGCATCAATAGGTGGACGCAAGCCCATACCAATATCACCTAGAAAGGCTAATGGACGTAAATAAGCTGATTTTAAATTATTTTCTTTTACAGCATCTTTACAGGCTTGTATTACTTCTTCTTCAGTGTAAGGAATATTCATACGATAAATTTTTGCTGAATCGAACAAACGTTTAATGTGCTCTTCTAAGCGAAAGATACAAGTACCCTTGTGGGTGTTATAAGCACGGATACCTTCAAATACTGAAGAACCATAATGTAAGGCGTGGCTCATTACATGAACAGTAGCATTTTTCCACGGCATGAGCTCACCATTGAACCATATTAGATCTGCATTTACTTTTGCCATTTTCTTTTCCTAAATTTTTTGTTGTCTACTTACCGTTGAAATAAGCAGCCAGAATGCGTAATAATTTAATTTGTTTATAATCTAGTGTCTTTTTTTTAAATTAGGCACTACATTTTTTAGCTTTAGATAGCTGTGACGAGTTATTGTCTACTTTGACACTCTTGATGTCGACCAGTTTATTAATTTGATCTGTTAAAAGTGAAATAGGGCGATCACTGCTGACTTGTAATTCAATAGTCCCGACATTATTACCTGTATTGACTTTGGCTGTCATGCCGTTGATCAAATAACCGCGATAACGAGTTACTTGTAGAATTCGCTCGAGTACTACCTGTTTATCATCAACCATGATGATTAAGGTGTAGTTGTTCATCGTATCAGTGTTCATGCTAAGCACTCTCCATCATTTCGTTGTTGGCACTATTGGGTGGAACTAATGGCCATACATTGTCTTTGGCATCAATTTTAACTTGTAGTAAATAAGGACCATCGTGATCTAACATTTCGTTGATGGCTGCTGTTACTTCGCTCTTTTGTGTTATTTGTTTAGCTTTTATATCAAAAGCTGTTGCTAACATACAAAAGTCAGGATTATCAGCTAAATCAGTTTCACTAAGACGACCATCAAAAAATAAGTCTTGCCATTGGCGTACCATACCGAGTTTTGCATTATCGATAAGTACAATTTTTACGGGGATTTGGTAACGTTTAATCGTTGCTAGTTCTTGTACATTCATCATGATAGAACCATCACCAGATACTGCTATTACTGTGTCATGGGGACGACTAATTTGAGCACCAATCGCTGCTGGTAAACCAAAACCCATGGTACCCATACTACCACTAGTTAAAAAGTTACATGGTTCATCAAAATTCATATGCTGTGCTGCCCACATTTGATGCTGGCCCACATCGGTAGTGACACAAGTATTTCTTGGCATTAACTCGCTAACTTCTTTTAATACAGCCGGAGCAAAAATTCGTTCACCGGGGTGATCGTATCGCCATGAAAAGTCACTTTTCATTTGTTGTATTTTTGCTTGCCAGTTTTCAATACTAAGTGGCATAGTCAACAAAGGTAAATTTTCCTTTAAATCACCTAGAATAGGAGCATCGGCTTTTCTACGTTTATTAATTTCAGCAATATCAATATCAAAGTGAATAACTTTGGCATCAGGAGCAAATTGATCAAGTTTTCCGGTAACTCGGTCATCAAAACGCGCGCCAACGGCAATAAGCAAATCGCAGTCATGAACGGCTAAATTGGCCGCTTTAGTGCCATGCATACCTAGCATGCCTAAATAGTTTGCATCATCTGCCTCTATCGCGCCTAAACCTTTTAAGGTAGAAACTGAGGGCATAGCTGTTTCGCGGGCAAATGCTCTGACTTCTTCAACCGCATTTGCCATACCAACACCTCCACCAACATATAAAATTGGCTGTTTGGCATGTGTAAGTAAATCTAGCGCTTTACTGATATCAGCAAGGGGAAGTTTTACTTTATTTTTCAGGTGTTCAGCCGTTTTAAATGTTTGCTCTATACTGGCTATTTGTACATCTTTTGGGATGTCAACAAGTACAGGCCCGTGTCGACCTTCTAGCGCAATTTCAAAAGCTTGATGTAAAACTTTTTCTAATTCATCGACATGACTAACTTGGAAAGAATGTTTAGTACAAGCCAATGATAAACCAAAAATATCAGTTTCTTGGAAAGCATCACTACCCATTGCTGCGGTAGGTACTTGACCTGTAATAGCAACAATTGGAATTGAATCAGCAAGGGCATCGGCAAGGCCTGTTATAAGGTTTGTTGCACCAGGTCCAGACGTTGCCATGCAAACACCAACTTTACCCGAGGCGCGTGCATAACCAACCGCTGAAAATGCTGCTCCTTGCTCATGTCGGCAAAGAAAATGCTTAACATTGCTGTCAACCAAAGCATCATAAATAGGCATAATAGCGCCGCCAGGATAGCCAAAAACATGATTTACGCCATGTTGTTCAAGTACGTTAAATAATAATCCGCCGCCAGTTAACGGTTTGCTGTCAGTCATGATAATTCCAAAAGTTGTTTAATGTTTTAAATTTCGCTCCAAAAGCACAAAACCCTCGGTTCTTTCGAAGCGAGGGTTTGTATTTTTGTTTTGCTTTTCTTTAGCTCAACGAAAACCCTCGAGATGATTGAATCACCACGACGAGAATGTTAATAATTGAGTAAAAGTTTTGCATTGTTATTCGGTTCACTTTTTTACTAAGTTAAATATAGAGCTAATTGGACTAAAGACTGACAATTTATAATTTTTATATCTAGCTTTATAATGAGCTTTTATGTGCAGTTTCCATCTCTTATTTAAATTAGTACCATAGCTCTAATGTTTTGAGCAAGCTTTTTCTTCCAGTTTTTAGCTCTATCTAAAGAAGTAAAAGTTATATCAAAAATATTTATCGTACTTTTTGTAATGAAAATTCGAAAAATAATAATACCAATGCCAGTAAGTTAGTGAGCAAATATCAATGAGGATAAATTTTCAAGAACAAGGCACTTGATTGACTAATAGCTGGCTATTGGGATTGAAAGCAACGACTTTATTGGAACATTTAGTCCATTTAGAATGGCCACATATTTATTTGTATTGGTATAAATACTTTCCTACACTAAGAAAAAGGAATTAAATAAATGGAATTATTATGTCACTTGCCTGTGTTTATAGTCGTGCCCGTGTTGGCTTAGAGTCTCCTCTTGTTATTGTTGAAGTGCATCTTGCAAATGGTTTGCCTGCTTTTCATATTGTTGGGCTGCCAGAAGCATCGGTGAAAGAGTCAAAAGACCGTGTTCGTAGTGCCATCATCAATTGTGGTTATGAATTTCCTGCAAAAAGAATAACCATTAACTTAGCGCCTGCGGATTTACCTAAAGAAGGTGGGCGTTTTGATTTACCTATTGCTGTAGGAATTCTTGCGGCTTCAGAACAAATTCCCCAAGTTGATTTAGCTCAATATGAGTTTGCTGGAGAGTTGGCATTATCAGGCGAACTTAGAGCCATTATAGGTGAAATCCCTATGGCAATGTCTTGTTGTGAAAGCGACAGGGTTTTAGTTTTGCCAATGCAAAATAGTGAGCAAGCGAGTTGGGTTAAAGAAGCGAAGGTTCATGCTATTGATCATTTAAGTCAGCTCTATCCTCATTTTGCTCGACAAACACTTCTACCTTTGGTGAAAGAGAAAGAACTTGAACAATTTAGTGACATCAATGAATTTGATATCAGCGATGTCATTGGTCAGCCTCTTGCCAAACGAGCTTTAGAAATTGCCGCTAGTGGTAATCACAATTTACTTTTTATTGGTCCACCGGGTACAGGAAAAACTATGTTAGCAAGTAGGCTAGCAGGAATTTTGCCAAAAATGACTGAGCAAGAGGCATTGGAAGTTGCAGCAATTCAATCGATAAGTAACCAGAACATTAATGCTAAGTCATGGCTCACTCGACCATTTCGTGCACCACATCATACGGCATCATCAGCGGCACTGGTTGGTGGAGGAAGCCAACCTAAGCCAGGTGAAATTTCTTTAGCGCATAATGGTGTTTTGTTTCTAGATGAGCTACCTGAGTTTGAACGCAAGGTACTTGATGTATTACGTGAACCGATGGAGTCGGGCGAAGTGACTATTTCTCGTGCTATGCATAAACAAAGTTTTCCAGCCCGCTTTCAATTAATTGCGGCCATGAACCCAAGTCCTACAGGCTTTTACAATGATAATCGTAGTACGCCAGAGCAAGTACTACGCTATTTAAATCGTTTGTCAGGGCCTTTCTTGGACAGAATTGATATTCAGATAGAGGTTGCTCGCTTACCTCGTGGAACCTGGGCAGGGGATACGAATATGAACGAAACGAGTGAGGTAGTGCAAAAGCGCGTACAAGCGTGTCGAGTGAAGCAATTTGAGCGTCAGGGTAAAGCTAATGCCCACCTTGGCACCAGTGAATTGAAAAGTTATTGCCATTTATCGTTTGAAGATAATGAGTTCCTTGAATTAGCAGTGGAGAAGTTAGGGCTTTCGACGCGCGCCCATCATAAAATTTTAAAAATTGCTCGAACGTTGGCAGATATGAGTGAATTTGAAAATATATCGCATGAACATCTCACCGAAGCTTTATCTTATCGGGCAATGGATAGACTGTTACGCCATTTAACTGGATCCATTGCGGTGTAACTAATGCTTTTGGTTAGCTGATGGAAGCAAAAAATGCTTTAATCAGCGGTTGTGCCTTTGTTTGATTTAAACAGCACACTCCTAAATCAAACGGCTCAATTTCGCCAACATCGGCTAAGTACTGTACTCGATCTTTTACTGGGCTATTTTCAACCACCACTTGCGGCACTATACCAACGCCGCAACCTAATGCCACCATACTAACTAACGCTTCATGGCCTGAAACTGTCGCATAAATATTTGCTTTACCTTGTTGTTTTTTTCGATACCAATACTCAAATCGTTTACGAGCTGGCCCATGCTCTGGCAATATGATTGGTATGTCTGACCAAGGAATTGTCTGTTGCTCTTCTATTTGCAGAAGTTGCAGCACTTTACAATGCATAGTAGGGGCAATTACCGCAAGTGGAATTGTGGCAAGGTGATGAAAGTAAACGCTTCTAGGTAAATTTTCTGGGTTGGCAGCAATAGCAAAGTCGACCGATTTATTTTGTACTTGCTCTAAGGCATCGGCGGCATCACCCGTGGTAAGCATAATTTCAACTAATGGATGTTGACTGCGAAAACGTTCAAGTAAAGGGGGCAAGTGGCTATACGCTGCCGTTACAGAACAGTATATATGCAATTTTCCCGTTAACTGTTCTTGTTTCTCCTCTAAAGAACTTTTAAATGACTGCCACTGCTCTAGCTGCTGCTCAGCATAATTTTTAAACTTCTTGCCAGCATCGGTTAATCCAACACTACGATTATCTCTATGGAGTAAATCACTTGATATTTCTTGCTCTAGACGTTGAATAGCTCGGCTCAATGTTGATGGACTAACATGAAATGCCAATGCAGTTTTGCCAAAATGTAGTGTTTGGCTCAAATGCACAAACATAGCCAATGTTTTTTGATCCACAATCTGCCCCATAAAAATTAACACCTTCGAACATTGTTGCACAAAACGCAACACATTGATGCAAATATATCATTTTCCGCAACACTACTTTTGCGCTATGCTGTGTTCATAGTAAAAAACGTCGTCAGACAAAGCTGACGATTCTTAACAATTATTTTAGAAATACAGATAGGAAAAATCATGAGCAATTATTTTAATACCTTAAGCTTACGTGAAAAATTAGGCCAGTTAGGTCAATGTCGTTTTATGAAGCGTGAAGAATTCAGCGATGGCTGTAACTTCATCAAAGATTGGAACATTGTTATTGTTGGTTGTGGTGCTCAAGGTTTAAACCAAGGTTTAAACATGCGTGATTCGGGTTTGAATATCTCTTATGCTTTACGTGATGCAGCAATCGCTGAAAAACGTCAATCATGGCAGTGGGCTACAGAGAATGGCTTCACGGTAGGTAACTACGCTGATTTAATTCCTCAAGCTGATTTAGTATTAAACCTAACACCAGATAAGCAACATACTTCTGCCGTTACTGCTGTAATGCCGTTGATGAAGCAAGGCGCTACGCTTTCTTACTCACATGGTTTCAACATTGTTGAAGAAGGCATGCAAGTTCGTTCTGATATCACGGTTGTTATGGTTGCTCCTAAATGTCCAGGTACTGAAGTACGTGAAGAATACAAACGTGGTTTTGGTGTTCCAACACTTATCGCTGTTCACCCAGAAAACGACCCACAAGGTAATGGTTTAGCTATTGCTAAAGCTTATGCGAGTGCAACAGGTGGTGATAGAGCGGGTGTTTTACAATCGTCATTTATTGCTGAAGTTAAGTCTGACTTAATGGGTGAGCAAACAATTCTTTGTGGTATGTTGCAAACGGCTGCGGTTTTAGGTCACAAGCAATTAATCGCTCAAGGTATTGATGCAGCTTACGCCCGTAAATTATTACAATATGGCCTAGAGACAACGACAGAAGGTCTTAAACATGGCGGCATCACAAACATGATGGATCGTTTATCAAACCCTGCGAAAATCAAAGCGTTTGATATGTCTGAAGAATTAAAAGTGATTTTACGTCCATTATTTGAAAAACATATGGATGATATTATCGAAGGTCGTTTCTCTGAAACTATGATGGCTGATTGGGCAAATGATGATATTAACTTATTAACATGGCGCGCAGAAACAGCAGAAACCTCTTTTGAATTAGCGGCCGATTGCGATACTGAAATCACAGAACAAGAGTACTACGACAAAGGTATTTTTGTTGTTGCTATGATCAAAGCGGGTGTCGAGCTTGCATTTGAAGCTATGGTTGCTGCAGGTATCATTGAAGAGTCGGCTTATTATGAGTCACTTCATGAAACACCATTAATTGCTAACTGTATTGCCCGTAACAAGTTATACGAAATGAACGTAGTAATTTCTGACACTGCAGAATACGGTAACTACTTATTTACTCACGCCGCAGTACCTTTACTTGAAGACTATGCCGCTAACTTGTCATTAGAGCAATTAGGCGAAGGTTTAAAAGAATCTTCAAATAATGTTGATAATGCGCGCTTAATTGAAGTGAATGAAGCAATTCGCAGCCACGGTGTTGAAGTGATTGGTAAAGAGCTTCGTGGTTATATGACTGATATGAAAAAAATTGCTAGCGCTACATAAAACTGTCGGCTAACTTTATGTGAGCTGTTTTTAGGCATGCATAACTCGCTAAACTATAAAATGCCGCAATAATGTTGTGGCATTTTTTTTGAGAAAAAGGATAAGAAAAATGACTGAATTCACTAATGTAACAGTAACCAAGGCCGCCAATATCTATTTTGATGGAAAAGTGACTAGCCGAAAAATCACCTTTGCCGACGGTAGCTTTAAAACTTTAGGTATTATGATGCCAGGTGATTATAAGTTTGCCACAGCAGAAAAAGAGCTAATGGAAATCACCGCGGGTGATTGCGATATTTTATTACCTGAAACGGATGAGTGGCAAACTATTAAAGGCGGTGAGTCTTTTTATGTGCCTGCCCATAGTAAATTTGAAATTAAAGCAAAAACCATTGTTGATTATTGCTGCAGTTATATCAGTTAGAGATATTTTAAATAGTTATACAAATAAGCCTGTAGAACTTTATTTATCAGGCTTTCATAAAATTTAATCAGTAAAAGACTTATTTTTCATATTATTTAATTAGCAAAAATTAGTGACAGATGTTTCATTGGTTGGCAGAACAAAAAAGTAATAAAAAGCCAACAATAAAATAATAGTTACATTGCAGAGGAATTAAATAACCATGACATTTCAACCTATCTTATCCAGCCTAATTGTGAGTAGTACTCTTTTACTCGCTAATCCTACTTTTGCTAACTCTTCAGATAAAGTTATGTTCGATGACTTTAGCTATAAAACCTTAGCGGATGCACAAAAAAATGGTTGGGTACCGCGTACGCAAGTTGGTCATCCAGGCATTAAAAATGCGACTTGGTGGTCAGAAGGCATTAGCTTTCATGTAGATCAGAGTAACCCAAAAAATACAGTGATGCGTTTAACCTCTAAAACCGATGGCAGCGCAGAAAACACCCGTCATACACAAATTTGTCATCAACGTAAATATCTTGAAGGCACCTATGCAGCGCGTTTATATTTTAATGACCAACCTGATTTTGGTCCTGATGGTGATGGTATTGTAGAAACTTTTTATACTATTAGTCCACTCGAAGCACCTATGGATAAAAACTATAGTGAGATGGATTTTGAGTATCTAGCTAATGGCGGTTGGGGTGAGAAAGAAAACGTATTATTTTCTACGTCGTGGGAAACTTTTCAATTAGAGCCATGGACTAAAATTAATGCTTTTGACACTTACGTGAAAAGTTTGCAGGGCTGGAATACCGTGGTATTGCAAGTGTTTGACAATACAATTAAATATTATATAAATGGCCATTTGTTTTCGCAACATGGTAGTGATGTTTACCCTGAAGTAGCTATGTCGTTAAACTTTAATTTATGGTTTATTCCAGAAGCTGTGCTTGCTAGCACTGAGCCTCGACAATATCATCAAGAAGTTGATTGGGTATATTTTAATGCTGATAAATCGTTATCGCATAAGCAAGTACTTAACCAAGTGGCGAGTTTACGTACCAGTAGCGTCAAACAGAAAGATACGGTACCGCATTGGCAGCCAAAACTTGATAGTTATTGCGGTTTATAAATTGTAGCCAAGATTAACTTACGGAGTTAATAACTTAGTTAATTTCGTAGTTATTGTTATCAGCAAGCCATGCTGTTACCCGTGCTACTAGTACATCACTATTGGCTTGATAAGCTATATTTTTAGCTTGTTGAACACTATTCTTAACTTGTTCATTTTGTCCGTTTCTGTGTTGCACTTCAGCATGGGCAAGTAAAATAGCAACCTTATTAGTGGCCACACCATTTTTATTGGCAATAGTGGTTGCTTGGGCAAAATAATCATCAGCTTGTTGTTTTTTACCTTGGGCGCTAGCAATGCGTGCTAATTCAATTAAAGCATTGGTTTGACCATAATTACCGCGAAAATTTTGATGATATTGCAAGGCAACTTTTAATAAACTGATTGCTTGATCATAATTCTGTTGTAGGCGTTTTATTTTGGCTAGTTCTTCATGAGCATAAGCGATGAATAGCAGATCTTGATATTGCTCTGCCAATGTTTTTGCCCGTTGAATATAGTGCTCTGCCTCGGTTAAATGTTCATTTTCTTGCTGCCAGTTAAGTAATAATACGCCAACCATTAAGTTGCTACGTATTTCTTCACGGTGAGCATTTCTTTGCTGAGCTTGTTTGATGTTTTCCTTCATTAAAGTAATACCTTGCTCTATAGCACCGTTATTAATGTAACTGGCAGCTAAATAGCGACGCGCGGCAAGTAAATTATTATTACTCGTTAGTGCAGAGCTAAAAAAGACAATGGCTTGTTTATAGTTTCTATGCAAGTAAAAGTCGATGCCGCGAGCGAAGGCCTCATTACTGAAATCACTTTGATAAGTGTGTGTGGTCTTTGGCGTGAATTTACCAAAGCGTAATGCTATTTTTGCGATTAATTGTTCAAAAGTTTTATCGACAGAATCAGCAAATTCAATGCCACGCTCAATACTGTGTGGCAGATATAAAGTGTAATGCAATTGGAAGTCTTGCGGGTAACCTAATAAACGAGTTTTGACCATGAGATCGGCGTTTAACTGCTCTCGTAATTCTATGGCTAGTTGTTGCTTGTTAGCTATTTGCCCTTTGTTTTTATCAAATAAGTCGAGCAAAGTTTGTTTATTAACTAATAGTAACTGGCTTTGCTGTTTGAGTCGTTGATTTAAATAATCCATGCCCGCTAGAGGAACCCAATCATGAATATCATCAGGCATGGCGTTTTCTACCGGCAAAAAGGCAACAGTAAAGTTAGCATTATTGGTTATTGCTTGTTTTTCTTTAGTATCTTCAGTAAAAAATAATGTTGTGCTTAAAGTTAATAAAACAAAAAAAGTTACAGCATAAAACCATTTGTTTTTGAGATCATTAAAGGCAGGTTTAATGGAGATTTCTTCTAGCTCAACAACCCATTGATAACCCTTGCGTGGATAGGTTTTTATCACCTTGCTGCCTAACATATCTCGTATTTCTTTTATTGACTGTACGAGTACCTGATCTTGCACCACTACGTCATGCCAAATTTCATTAAGGAGCTCTTGTTTGGTGACTACTTGATCTTTATGGTTTATCAGATACTTTAATACTAATAAGGTTTTTGCCCTGATATTAATTTCTTGGCCGGCTTTGATTATCAAACCAGCAGTTAAATTAATTTCGATGTCACCATGAGAGTAGCTGGCAAGAGAAAAACGCATAAAAGTAGAGTGCAATCGAAGTAAAAAAAAGAATAGTTATGTTGGCTTAATTTGAAATAGAGTGCAACTAAAGACTTGTTTTGCACTTAACAATCTATTAACTTTTTATCAAAAATAATTTTAATTTTATGTAGATATAATTTCAGATAATAAGGATAATTTATTATGTAACAGTAACTAAAGCTGCCAATATTTATTTTGATGGCAAAGTTACTAGTCGTAAGGTTGCTTTTATATGCTTAACTCTTTAGAAATTCATCAAGGGATTATTCTTATTGTCATAGGGTTAATGGCGGGGATAATTAACACTCTAGCCGGTGGCGGTTCAAATTTATCGCTTCCTGCTTTGATGATGTATGGCTTGCCTGCAGATATCGCTAATGCAACCAATAGAGTGAGTGTGTTAATGCAATCTATTACTGCTAGCCGTGGTTTTTATAAGCATGATAAAATTGAAGCAGCTGCAGTTAAAGACAGTTTTTTTCCTCTCTTATTTGGCGGTTTAGTTGGCGCTGTGTTTGCTTCATATCTAAATGTTGAACTTCTTAAGCCCTTCCTACTCGGTACTATGATTGCAGTGTCTTTATGGGTAGTTTTAAAAAGTGATACTAAGCCTGAGGAGCAGGGTAAGGTAAAAAGTTGTTATGATAATAAATTCGCACTTTTAGCTACATTTGCTGCTGGTTTTTATGGCGGCTTCGTGCAAGCAGGTGTTGGATTTGTGTTAATTGCCACCTTTGTTGGCGCATTAAACTACGATTTATTACGAGCGAATGCAATGAAAGTTGTTGCCACCGTTATTTTTACTAGCATTGCTTTGTTGGTTTTTATTTTTAGAGATCAAATTGCTTGGTTACCCGGTATCCTACTTGGTATAGGAAGTATTATAGGTGCCCAAATCGCTGTTAAGTTTGCCATTGACGTCAAAGCGAAAACATTAAAAATTATGGTACTGGTCATGACTCTTTTCGCAAGTGCAGCAGCTTTTATTCAATAGTGTTAAAGCTGTAATAACTTTAAAACTAAACAGCCGAATTAAACACAGCAAACACAATCAACCAACGTCAAAATCTACTTTATAAAATACAAAAACTCTTTTCTTACAATATTCCTCTTGCTTTCACCAGCATTCTAATTTAACTTTTTGTTTCTATTGGAAACTCTATTACATCTTAAGTAGATTTATAAAAAGGACTAACGCTATATGCTTTTATTTGAAGAACTACTCACCAACCCTATGCTTTGGCTCACCATTGTTATTTTATACACCTTGAAAAAAGGGATCTATTTTGTTCCTCAGAACCGTGGTTATGTTATTTACACTTTAGGAAAATATAGTAAAACCCTCTCTGCTGGATTAAACTTTATTATTCCTTATGTACAATCAGTTGCTGCGGATCGTAATTTAAAAGAGCAATCATTAGAGATAATTTCACAACCGGCGATTACCAAAGACAATATCACTTTAGACATTGACGGTATTTTGTTTATGAAGGTCACTGATGCAGCAGCGGCAACCAATAATATTTCCGACTATAAGCTATCAGTAACGCAACTGGCAATGACCACCATGCGTAATGCCATTGGCTCAATGGAGCTTGATGAGTGTTTTCAAAATCGTGATGCCATTAATGCCCAGATTTTAACCGCAATGACTGAAGCCACCGCCCCTTGGGGCGTTATGGTAACTCGTTATGAAATTAAAGATATAACGCCACCGCAAACGATTCGTGAAGACATGGAAAAGCAAATGACCGCTGAGCGAGAAAAACGCTCAGTAATATTAACCTCTGAAGGGGTGAAAACCGCTGCTATTCGAGAAGCAGAAGGACAGAAACAAGCGCGTGTGTTAGATGCTGAAGCTGCAAAAGCAGAACAAGTGTTAAATGCTGAAGCTTCAAAAGAATCACAAATTCTTGAAGCAACAGGTAAAGCCGAAGCAATTCGTTTAGTTGCAGAAGCTGACGCTAGTGCCTTAGATGTAGTTGGCCAAGTGGCGAGCACAGAGCAAGGTCAATCCGCGGTAACACTGACTTTAGCACAAGATGCCATTAACGCTCATCAAGCGATTGCCAATGAAAGTACTGTTGTATTAACAGATGGCAAAACGGGCGATAATATAGCAAATACTGTCGCACAAGCTATTGCCGTGTCTAGCAGCTTAAAATTGCCTAACTAAAGCTTAGAATTTTATTAAGTTAGGCTGTCATTCCTTTATTTATCAAAGAGGTGTTATGCAATATTTTTTAGAAAACCCTGACCATTTATGGTTTTTAATAGCCGGTTTAAGTTTTGTTATTGAACTGAGCATTATGGGATTAAGCGGGCCATTATTATTTTTTGCCATTGCCAGTTTAATTACTGGCATATTAGTGAATACAGGTTTACTTAACGATTGGCAAACTCAAGTGCTTGCCGTAGGTATACTAACGGGTATAACTGCACTTATTTTGTGGAAACCATTAAAGAAGTTCCAAAACACCAGAACTTCTACTGATACCTCTAGTGATATGATTGGCTTAAAAGTACCGGCAAGTGCTGATATTACTTCAACAAGTGGCAGCATACGTTACTCTGGAATCAACTGGAATGCGAAATTAGCTGATGATTGTCATGTGGAAAAAATTAATGATAAAAGCCAGTGTGAAATTGTAGCCATATCAGGTAATACCATGTTGGTTAAACCGGTTTGACTGTCATTGTGAAGAGTGAGCTTTAACTGTAACGCGCTCATTTGTATTAATTTCACTAGTTCTACCTATTAGCGATGGATTCCAATTTCATCAAAAATCAAGCATAATCACCCTTAAATTTGACCACGATATATCGTGCATTAAGGGTGATCTTTATGACTCATACGATTAAACAATTTTTATCTGATTCAGAACTACTATTAAATGCCGTTGGTGAAGGTGTTTATGGTTTCGATGCAAATGGCCATGCTGTTTTTGTAAACCCTGCCGCAGAGCAAATGACTGGCTGGCTTGCTGAAGAATTACTTGGAAAAAACATTCATGAATATCATCATCATAGCCATGAAAATGGTGACGAATACCCAGTAGATGAATGTAAGATTTATAACACCATGCGCGACGGTGTGAAACGGCGAGTAACCGATGAAGTATTTTGGCGCAAAGATGGTAGTTTTTTCCCGGTAGAATATACTTCAACGCCTGTCTATAAAGAGGGGAAGCTTATTGGTGCCGTGGCGGTATTTAGAGATGTGAGCCAACAGAAATTAACCGACCATAATTTGCGTGAAGCCCTAAAAAAAGTTCATGATCTAAGTGAAAAACTTCAAGATGAAAATACCTATCTGCAAAATGAAATTAATGATAATTGGGCAGGCTCAGGCTTAGAAGGCACTAGTAAATCGTTCTTACAACTTTTAGAGCAAATAAAAGTTGTAAGCCAAACCGATAGTACTGTATTAATTTTAGGAGAAAACGGCACAGGAAAAGAAGTGGTAGCTCGGAATTTACATCAATTGAGCAGTCGCTGTAATTCTCCTTTAGTCAAAGTAAACTGTGCAGCTTTTACTGCAAGTTTATTAGAAACGGAGTTGTTTGGTTATGAAAAAGGCGCTTTCACTGGAGCTAATGAAAGACGCAAAGGGCGGTTTGAATTAGCAGATCAAGGTACTTTGTTTCTAGATGAAATAGGGGAGCTTTCAGCTGAAGCACAAACCAAGTTACTTCGGGTATTACAAGAACGTGAGTTTGAACGAGTAGGTGGCAGTAGAACCATTAAGGTAGATATTCGAGTGATTGCCGCAACCAATAAAGACTTATTAGCGATGGTTGAGCAAGGGTTATTTCGTATGGATTTATATTACCGCTTAAATGTTTTCCCAATAGAAGTGCCTGCTTTAAGAGAAAGAATTGAAGATATTCCCTTGTTATGCAACAGCATTTTAGCCAAATTGAATCATAAGCTTAAAAAGCAAATAAAAGGGATAAATAACCGTAGCATTGAAAAGTTATCAAGTTACAACTGGCCTGGCAATATAAGAGAATTGCAAAATATTCTTGAACGAGAAGTTATTTTGTCCAGATCAAGTGTACTAAATATTAAGCAAGATTTTAATCGCAGTAAACTAATTACTAGCCCCAGAAGACATACCTTAGCAAGCATTGAAAAAAGCTATATAACCGAGGTGTTAATAGATTGTAGTTGGAAAATTGGCGGTGCGACTGGGGCGGCCATAATACTGGGTATGCCAGACAGCACGTTGAGATCTCGAATGAAAAAGCTCAAAATAATTCGAGAATAACCTCTCTAAAACCACGGTATATCGTGAGTCGGCGATATGTCGTGTCTTGATGTGTCATGTTATATGATAAATTTCCTTAAAATACAACGCCTTATGAGGTTTGTAAATTTGGCTTAGTTCTTGTTATAGAGTAATAAATTTATTATTACGCTGTAGTTATCAATGAAATTTGATATTAAAGAAGAACACCTAATTATTAAGCCCTATAAATCAAATGGGACAATTCAAGTAAGAGAGCAAAAAGGCACTTATCAAGAAATTCGTCGAGTGCTCAGTTGGCTTTTGATCCTTATTTTTATCTCTATTCCTTTTCTTCAATACAATGGGCAACAAGCGGTATTACTCAATGTCGTAAATCAACAGTTTCGTTTTTTTGCGGTAACTTTTTGGCCGCAAGATTTCATTCTTCTTGCTAGTGTCTTCATGGTTGGCGCATTTGCATTGTTCTTTGTAACCTCTTGGTTAGGTCGAGTTTGGTGTGGTTTTGTCTGCCCACAAACCGTCTGGACTCTGGCTTATATTTGGGTAGAACATAGAATTGAAGGCACTAGAAATCAACGAATAGCGCTTGATAAACAAGCGAACTCATTTGCTAAGCTACAAAAAAAATTCACTAAACATTTATTATGGCTCTTAATGTCAGCGGTTAGCGCAAGTACATTCATCTCTTATTTTATCCCCGCGACTGTTTTATATCACGAAATCATGACTTTCAATTGCAGTGGTGTCGTCACTTTCTGGCTTTGTTTTTTTACGCTGTGTACTTATGGTAATGCAGGCTGGTTAAGAGAAAAAGTGTGTACTGATATGTGCCCTTATGCAAGATTTCAAGCAGCAATGTTTGATAAGAACACCTTGCTAGTTGCTTATGATAAAACCCGTGGTGAAGGTAGAGCCCCGCGAAAAATAAAAGATGATCCTAAACAACTTGGTTTAGGTGATTGTGTTGATTGTAAACTTTGTGTGGACGTATGCCCTACCGGTATAGACATACGCAATGGTATGCAATACGAGTGTATTAACTGTGGTCTTTGCATTGATGCGTGTAATGAAACCATGGAACGTTTTAATTATCAAAAGGGTTTGATTTCATATACCAGCGAGCAGCAGCTTTTAGATAAAAAATCAAAACGAGTAAATTTTAAAGTGATGGCATACGGGATATTTGTTGTGATTATTTCTATCGCAACAAGTGTTTGGATAAGCAGCCGAATTCCACTGGAAACATCGATTTTAAGAGATAGAAATGCCCTATATCGTACCAACTATTTAGGAATAGTAGAAAACACCTATACATTAAAAGTACTCAATAAAACTCAGCAAGCATTGCATTATCAAATTGCTGTTACTGGACTTGTAGGTTCAACTTTGACTCTTCCAAAAAATTTAAAGATAGCAGCAGGAGATATGAGGGAAATACCGGTCACTTTATCTGTAGATGGCTATAACTTGACCGAGAGGATTACCGATATCAGCTTTACTATTCGCGCAATCGAGCAACCAGATATTGCATTGAATAAAATGACAGTTTTTTATAGTGATAATAATAAAAAATATGCCAGAAGGTAAATTTAATAGGTGCGGAATGAGTACAACAATAGACAATGTTTTTCATTTAAATGGCTGCGGTCAAGTAAGGCATGAACCAGAAACACTAAACAAAATACCCGGTAATAGAGCCGTTTGGGTCGGTATTTTCGCCGAGTTGACTGAATTCGCTTTGTTCTTTTTAGTGTACTTTATCGCTAAGGCACACTATTCAGAGCAATTTAACCAAGGCCCGTTACAGCTAAATACGTTGGCAGGCACATTGAACACTTTTGCGCTAATCTCTAGTAGTTATTTTGTTGCAAAGTCATTAGCATCAATTCGATTAAACCAACCAGAACAAAGCATGAAATGGCTTTGGCGCGCGGTAATGTGTGGCGGTATCTATTTAATTATTAAAGTATGGGAGTATCATTGGAATGTTGACCAAGGTATTAAAACCAACACCAATGAGTTTTATACCCTGTATTACTATATGACATTTAATCATTTATTGCATGTTGCTTGGGCTAGCGGTAGTTTAATCTGGGCTATTTTTCAGATTAAATCAGGGCGTTATACGCAGAATAATCATTTAGGCTTAACTGCCATAGCCAGTTACTGGCATATGGTTGATCTTGCTTGGGTTATTATTTTTCCACTGCTATATGTACTAAGATAAGGAAGATGTAAATGCTTAAAGTAAATAGATTAAATGCACTTGATATATCTTGGATTATGCTAATGTTGATTACCTTAGCGAATGCCTTAGTGGCTGAAACAGCAGACAAAAGCTTATTCATCACAGCAGTGATTTGTTTCTCTATCGCCTTTAAAGGCAGGAGGATAATAGATTATTTTATGGAACTAAACCATGCTAACAAAACAATTCAGTTATTAATGAGAGCATACTTCTACGTATTTCCATTATTGATTTTTTTAGCGGATTTATTTTCTGAACAGTTGGCTGTAATCACTACAACTTGAGCTTAATTGGCAGTTATACAAATATGATTGAACGACTACTCCCATTGAAAAGTAAGCTTACTAGATAACTAATTAACGTAACGTATTTCACAAAGCGCTTTGCTTGCTCTCGCGTTGGTTTAATACCATAAATATTGTCGGCAGTTGTTTTTATTTTGTGCTAATCCATAATCGTTTATCCGTTAGCAATTTTTTTACTTGTTCGGAAAGTAGCGGATTTTTTAATTCATAAACTGTGCGGTTATGAACATTTGCTTTAATCAAAACTCCTGACGTTATTGGATGGTTTAGGAAGAATTGGTCAAACTTCCCAGACTCTAGTAATTTATTTAAACCTTGGGTTAACCGCTCTTGTAAACGCTTGTTTTCTTTATTAACGAAGAAGAATATTGGTGCAGGGTATTTAATCATTAAATTTTCTTCAACGGCTAGTTCTGGCTCGTTAATAATTTCAAGCCAAGGCTCATGTAGTGCCCTCGGGTAGTAGTCAAAGCGATTTTTTTTTAACATTGCTAAAAAATTAATATGATAACCCTTGGTAACTGTAAAGCCATTAGAAATTAAAATATCAGAGTCTGGCCAGTTATGTCCTTGACCTAAATGTATTTTTCTTAATTGCTCTAGGGTTATATCTTTAGTAAAAGTATTTTGCTCATTTTTACGGATAATAAAAATTCTATGGCCCATCAAGCCTTTTACTAGGGGAAAGTATATAGCCTGCAATTTTTGCTCTAAATCTTTTGATGTCATACGCCAAGTTATATCAACAAACTTGTTCTGCTCTAGCATCAATGATGTTCTTCCTTGAGCCATTTCAATTGCAACGGGTTGTAAGTTGAAGTCACCATATTCACTTTTAGTTTCTTCAAGAACTAGGGATAATAAATCAACAAAATACCGCTGATTTGGATCAGGGTATTGTTTAGATTCTATATATCTGATCACCTCGGTAGCGTTAGCCAAATTGATGGTGATACTAAACAATATGAATAACAGGCGGAAAGAAGAAAATGTCATTGTAGTCAACAATTGATTTTTACTGTTAACTTTGAGTATAACCTAATAAAGTTATTTGTATATTTTTTCAGCCCAACGCGCTAAACCCGCGGTAACACTACCAAAATGGTCACCAATAACAACAGGAATATTAGGCATTTGTTGTTGAATGAAATCATGGATTACTGGCGATTTTGCAGTGCCGCCGGTTACAAAGATAACATCAGGTTTAGACTGTGCTTGCTCTACTGCTGATCGCATTAATTCGCCAATGCTTTCTAATGTTCGCTTATTAGCCGACTGTAAAGTTGCTTTATTCACTGTTGTACTAAGGCCAGCATCAATAACACTCAAATCGATTGTTTGTTGATTTTGCTCAGATAAGGCTATTTTAGCTTGTTCAGCACAATTAACTAGCTGATAACTAAGTTTGTGATCATGCACGGAAATTAAACGCTCAATGATAGCAGTCTCTTTAGCGTCACGTGATAATTGTATTAATTCACGTCTATGTTTAGCGCTGTAAAATTCTGTCTGTTCATTAATATTGTTAATGGCTACGGCCTGAAAAAACGGTGCTGTCGGCATAGGTTTTCCTGTTTTTAGTAAACCATTCATACCTAAATTTGGCATAATACCTTGTAAGGCCAGCTGAATATCAAAATCATTACCAGCAATACGGACACCGCTATGGGCGAGTAAATGCTTAGCCCGGTCATCATGCCTGCTAAACTTTGGTCCCATTAATAACATTGAGCAATCACTAGTGCCACCACCAATATCAACCACTAATACTCTAGTTTCTTTTTCTAAGCTCGCTTCAAATTCAAAGCCTGCAGCAACGGGCTCATATTGAAATTCAACGTCTTTAAAGCCCACTCGTTTAGCTGCATTTGTAAGGACTTGGATGGCCTGTTGATTACTTTGTTCGCCATGCAACCCTTGGAAGTTGATAGGACGTCCAATAACGGTTTGGCTAACCTCTTTTTGCAATTGTGTTTCAGTTAATATTTTTACATTACTCATCATGGCGGCAACAATGTCTTCAAATAGCTGTATTTGCATTGGCGCTAAGCCACTTGCACCTAAAAATGATTTAGGTGACTTGATGTAATAACCTTCTTCGGGATCTTCAAGGTATTTATTAAGAGCAGCTTTGCCAAAGAGTAAATCACTGGCAATGCCATCAAAACTCAATTCACGTAAAGCTCGTTGTGCTTTTTGTAATTGCGGCCCACGACTATTTTTGAACGTGCTTTGTTCTTCTTCGGTGAGGTGCTGGTATAGCCAATGGCTGATGATATCTCGATCGGGAGCATAGAGATTAGAGGCAATAGTATTCTCACCATTATACAGTGGAATAATTTTAGGTTGGCCGTTAGCCATTATTGCAACACTACAATTCGATGTGCCGTAATCAAAACCAATCATTTAACACTTACTCATCTCTATCAAAATCGGTCGCGTAGCATACTGAGTTAATCGGTTATGCACAAGCCCTTTAATGCGTTAAAATTTACGCAAATGTAATGAATGATAGCTTTTAAAATGAAGTTAAATAAAACGAATCAAAAAATTGATAATAATATTTGTAAAGCACTAACCATCGCTTGTGAGTCATCATTACACGAGGTGCCGGGTTTTGTATGGTTAACGCATAGGGCAAATTATACAAACTTTCCTGCCAGCCTTGTTATTACGTGTGTATTTAATGCTAAAGTTGAAATTGAAACGATGAAAACACAGCAACAAAACATGATTCTGCGTAATTCAATTCAGAAGGAGTTATTAAGTGTCGGTGTTGTTATGAAGAATATTAAGCAACAGGTGCATTTTGATAGCGAAGAGGCATGCTTACAGGCTCACCAAGGAGAGTGGTCTGAGCGTTTAAAACTTAAGGTGGTTAAACAGAAACCTAAAAGCAGTAAAAAGGAAAGAGGTAGACGATAACAGTCTACCTCTGAGATGCTCTATTTGCTTAGATAGAAAATATTACGTTCTTATTTGGCCATCACCATAGACAACAAATTTTTCTGTGGTCAATGACTCAAGTCCCATTGGGCCATATGCATGTAGCTTACTGGTAGAGATACCAATTTCAGAGCCGAGTCCTAATTGATTACCATCAGAAAATCTTGAAGAGGCATTAACCATCACCACAGAAGAGTTAATTTGACGAATAAAAGCTTGGCTACGTGAAATATCTTGCGTGATGATAACTTCTGTATGATCAGAGGTGTATTCATTAATGTGTGCAATAGCACTATCAAAGCCATTGACAACTTTCACGGTAATTTCTTGCGCTAAATATTCCGCATGATAATCATCAGTTGTCGCTAGCTGTGCGCCATCAAAATAACCAAGGCTACTTTCACAAGCATGTACTTTTACTTGGGCAGCATCAGCAAGTGCTTTAGCTGCAAGTGGTAAAAATTCAGCTGCGATATCTTGGTGTACAAGCACTGTTTCAAAAGCATTGCAGGCGCTAGGTTTTTGCGTTTTACCATTAACCAATATATCAACTGCTTTAGTTAGATCGGCTGATTTATCAATAAATAAATGGCACACACCTTTAAAATGCTGAATTACTGGAATGCGGCTATTCTCACTAACGTAACGAATTAACCCTTCACCACCACGAGGGATAACCAAATCGATGGTTTCGCTTTGCTTTAATAATTGTTCAATAATATCGCGACTGGTATCTGGAATAACACAGACAATGTTTTTATCTATACCGTGTTTATCTAGCACCGAATGCAAACAATTAGCTAAGGCCAAATTTGAATGAATGGCTTCGGAGCCACCGCGTAATATAACTGCATTACCTGACTTTATACATAGGGCAGCAGCTTCGGCGGTAACATTAGGACGCGCTTCATAAATCATAGCGATAACGCCTAATGGAATACGCATTTTTCCCACCTGTAGGCCATTTGGACGCAAAGCTAAATTGCTAATGTCGCCAACAGGATCTTTTAGGGCAACAATTTCTCTAATTGCGGAACTAATATCCTTAATGCAAGTTTCAGTTAACACTAGTCTATCAAGCATGGCTTGTGTTAATCCTTTTTCTCTACCTGCAGCAATATCTTTGGCATTTTCCTTAATAATAAGCTCACTTTCGACTTCTATAGCTTCGGCGATAGCCGTTAATAATGCATTTTTTTCTGTACTTGTTAGTTGTGCTACCACACGGCTTGCTCTTTTGGTATTCGCAGCGGCAGTGGTCATTGAAAATTCTGTCATAGTTATCTCGGTAAAAAATTCTGGTAACTTATTTAAGTCATTTATTTAGGTAATATCACACCTATTTTAAAGCACAACCATATCATCGCGATGTACTACGACATCGCCTTGAACATGTCCCAAAATACACTCAATTTCATCACTGTGCTTGCCCATGATGCGTATCAAGTCATGATGGTTATATAAGCTGATGCCTTTAGCTATAAGCTTCTTGCTTTGGTTATCGATTAAATCAACCGAATCGCCAGCTTTAAATTTATTATTAACTGATTTAATACCCGCAGGTAAAAGTGATGCACCCTTATTTATTAATGCATTTACAGCGCCAGCATCTAAGTAAATTTTACCTTGGCTTCTCAGGCTATGTTTAAGCCAATGTTTTTTCGCTGTAATAATATTTTTATCAGCGGCAAAGCGTGTGCCAGGGTTAATTTCTTGTAGCAAAGAGGCAAATACTTCACTACGAGTGCCATTGACAATATAAGTATTTATACCATTTTCCACGGCTTTTTCTGCCGCTTGAATTTTGGTTTTCATACCGCCGGTGGCGAGATGACTTCTACTCACGCCAGCCATAGCATAAATTTCGTCGGTAATTTGTTCAATTTCAGGGATCAGAATAGCGTCGTCATGTACGTTGGGATCTTTGGTGAAAACACCATCGATGTCACTTAAAATAAATAAACTGTCAGCCTCACACACTTGCGCGACTAATGCGGCAAGGTTGTCATTATCACCTACTGTTGAACTTGCGCTAGCTACGGTATCATTTTCATTTACTATGGGCAAAACGCCATTATCTAACTGAATTCTTATGGTGTGTTTAATACTAATAAAACGCCGTCTGTCGGCTAAGTCTTCTTGGGTAATCAAAATTTGACTACAAGGAATATCAAAAAAACGCTGCCAGTTGGCCATCATCTGCATTTGTCCAACAGAAGACATGGCTTTTTTAGCGGCAAGTGATACATTGGGAGAGCCATGTTGTATCAAATTTCGACCCGCAGCAACACCACCGGAAGAAACTAAAATTATTTCTTTACCTTGTTGCTGGCACTTAGTAATAAACTGCGATATTGCTAAGGTATATTTTCCGCTGCAACCATTTTTAGTAGGTGCTACTAAGGCACTTCCTACTTTGATTACAGCTCTGTTAAAGTTCATTTTTCTTCCTATTATTGCTTTCCATTGCAGTATGCAAAAAACTGAGTAGTCATTCAACCGCTATAGAGAGTTAATGCACCTTAAAGTTAGACGTTATTGTGATCCTAAATAGCTATAAAGCATATCTCTTATTAATGGACCATGGGGAATAGAGCAATTAAAAATATAATTTATTAGCAAAGCATGATTAAATATAGCTAATTTCCTTTTTAGTTTAACAGCCTAACGTTTTAACATGCTTAATTTTTTGCCTGCGCCACTGATTGCGTTTCTATCTTTTAGTTTTTATGCCCTGAATACTGTTTTTTGGGTGATTCCTATTGTCGTTTTTTCTTTGTTTAAAGCATTAATACCATTGAGCTTTTCTCAAAAAATATTTAGCTATTTATTAGATTTAATGGCGAGTAATTGGGTAGCAATTAATACGGTTAACCAAAAGCTGTTTACTAAAATGGAGTTTCAAATAACAGGCTTAGATGAGTTAAATAAAAAAGATTGGTATTTGGTGTTAGCGAATCATCAAAGTTGGGTAGATATTGTCGTATTGCAGAGGGTATTACATGGTGAAATTCCATTTTTAAAATTCTTTTTAAAGAAAGAGTTAATTTATGTGCCTATTTTAGGTTTGGCCTGGTGGGCATTAGATTTCCCTTTCATGAAACGTTATACCCAATCTTTTCTAAAAAAGAACCCCCATTTGCGTGGTAAAGATTTGGATACTACGCGTAAGGCTTGTGAAAAATTTAAACATAAACCTGTAAGCGTAATGAGTTTTATAGAAGGTACTCGTTTTACTCAAGCTAAGCACGATAAACAAAAATCTCCATTTCAGCACTTACTAAAACCCAAGGCCGGCGGAGTTGCATTTGTACTCGATGCGATGGGGGAACATTTGACAACGCTTGTAGACGTTACTATTTATTATCCTGAAGGTATTCCAACCTTTGCTGACTTTCTTAGTGGCCGCATTAAAAATGTACACATTGAAATTCATACTCGAGAAATTGACAGAGAACTTAATGGCGACTATATGAATGATCGGACACATAAGATAGCCTTTCAAAAATGGTTAACGCAATTTTGGCATGAGAAAGATGCTAGGCTTGAAAAGATGCGACAAAATTCTTCACCGAATAAAAACAATTAAGGAGCTGACATGAATGAGCTGATTACTGCTTGGCTATTAGAGCAGGGCGTTAATGATAAACATCTGGAAACTAGCGTTATAGTTGTCGGTTTACTCATTATTGCATCAGTTTCTGTAATCAGTTATTACATTGCTAAAAACCAAATTATTAAAGTCGCTCATAAGTTAATTGTTAAAACCAAAAACACTTGGGATGATGCGTTAATTGAACACAAAGTATTAACGCGATTCACCTTGTTATTGCCCTTTATCCTCATATTATTTTTAACGCCGCTTGTTTTTCCGGATGAGCTGTTTTTAGCTACTTTATTGGTACTGCTTTCAAAAATAGTTTTAACTTTTCAAATTGCGCGCTGCATCAGCGCTATACTCAACGTAAGTAAGAGCTTGTATGGTGAAACAGCCAAACAAAAATACCTACCGCTTAACGCCATTATTCAAGTTATTAAGTTAGCCGTTTATTTAGTGGCAGCAATTATTACAGTTTCGCTCATTCTAGATCGTTCACCTATCTATTTGCTTAGTGGTTTAGGAGCATTAACTGCAGTTTTGATTTTAGTTTTTCAAGATACTATCAAGGGCTTAGTTGCCAGTATTCAGATTTCGGCAAATAAAATGGTTGTGGCAGGAGACTGGATTGAGCTACCTAAATATGGCGCTGATGGTGATGTTATTGAAATTGGTTTAAATACAGTAAAAGTGAAAAACTTTGATAAAACCATTACGACAGTGCCAACGTATGCTTTGATTAGCGACTCTTTTAAAAACTGGCGTAATATGTATAACACAGGTGCTAGACGCATTAAACGCACCGTAATTATAGATATTGGCAGTATTGATTTTTATTCATTAGAAAAAGTGGATTTTTTAGCAAGTACTAGCTTATTGAAAACCTACTTGACGGATAAGAAACAAAAGCTTGAAATAGAAAATGAAACCTTGAATCAAGATAGTCATTTGAATAAAATTGATACTCGCCAGTTAACCAATGTAGGTACTTTTCGCGCTTATATTGAAATGTATTTAAATCAAAACACTAATATCTGTAATGATCTAACTTGCATGGTAAGACAGTTGCCGGCGACTTCAAGTGGTTTGCCTTTGGAGTTATATTGTTTTGCTAACACAACTGATTGGGTAAAATACGAGGCGATTCAAGCAGATGTTTTTGATCATCTCTTTGCTATTGCTCCACACTTTGATTTACGTATTTTTCAACACCCTACAGGGTTTGATTGGAAAAATTAACCAAAACATAAATTTTGGTGATTAAATAAGCAATGTTCAAGTCATAATATCGTTGATTCGTTACATCTCTTCTAGAATACTTTTGAATGATGAGCTATTAAATTCGTTATCAAAAATATTTTATACCAATAATAAAAGAGATGAGATACATGAGTGAAGGATATAGTTCAGCTCAGATAGCGCGAATGAGCAGAGATAAAAACAAAAAAGAAAACACCAAAAAAATCACTTCAAAATTAAAAAACCTCAACTACCCTTTTTCTTTACTGAACTTGGATGCGGAAGAGTATTGTTTTATTAAAGGCTACAATTAGCGTTTTTGACCAAATCACGTAGCATAAATCATTATAAATAATCGCAAATTCCAGTCCTGTATACAATTGTATTCTTGCGCTTGAGTAACCCTCGAAAGTGCTTATTCAAACATTGTGAATTTCGATCACCATTCCTGTTGTTTAACCCTTTAATTCCTTTTTAATTAACAGAAACTGGATAATCTCTAGTGGGTAGTTAACCGAAAATAGTTAATTTATGTTCAAGTCCTATCTCTGTTATTTGATGACAACAATGGGTTGTTTGATGACATTTGGCCTTTTAATTTGTTGGAAATTTAACCTTTATAGGGTTGGAATTCATTATTGATGAGTTTTATTTCGAGACAAAAAGAAAAAAAAGCTGAAAAACTAAATAATTAAAACAACAAATGACTTGAGGAATAACAATGAATAAAAACCTTACTTTCAAGCTTTCTGCGCTATCGGTAGCAATGCTTTCTGGTTCAGTATTGTTTGCTGCACCATTGATTGCAAATGCTGCTGAAACAGAAAAAACAATAGATGAAGTAGAAGTAATCAGTATTACAGGTTCGCGTATTAAACGTACTGACTTAGAGGGAGCTTCACCTGTAACGGTATTAAGTCGGGCTGATATTGATCTGTCTGGAGCAACTAACATAGGTGAGTTAATCAATAGACTACCTTCAGTTACGGGAACACCAAGCAGTGAAAATACAGGGGTAAACGGTGGCACAGCAAGCTTTACGCTTCGAGGCTTATCTGCTAACAATACTTTAGTGTTAATTGACGGTCGTCGTGCAATTACTCGTGGCTCTGATGCCACAGTCGATTTAAACTCAATTCCATTTGAGATGGTTGATCGTATTGAAGTATTAAAAGATGGTGCCTCTGCAATTTATGGCTCTGATGCCATTGCGGGTGTTTTAAACATTATCATGCTTAAGGAATATAATGGCCTTAAATTAGATGCTGAATATGGGGTCAGCTCAGAGGGGGATGCCGCTAACCGTTATGTTGCTATGACTTGGGGAGCTTCGGATGAAAAAAGCTCTGTTGTATTTAGTGCCTCAAAGCGTATAAAAGATGGTTATGGACGAGCAGATCGTCGCATTTCTGAAAACAGTAATCATAGTTCTTACGATCCAAAAGGTTCAAATAAGGGCTCTAGCCGTTCACCCCATTCTGTTATTTGGCATACACCAACCGATGCCAATGGCAATCCTGCAATGCGTGAAGAGGACGTAGCTGCTTGGGGTACCAGTTGGATTACAGGTGCAGATCGAGCAGCATGGACTCCTAATAATCCTTATGATCCAGTGAATGATTTTCGTGATTTTAATGGCTGGAACTTTGAAGATGGTGATGAATACAACTATGCCAGTTTAGAAAGTGCGTCTAACGATCTCTCTATTAGTAATTTATTTGTTAACGCAACTTACGAACTAACCGATAATGTAACACTGTTTTCTACTTTGTCTGCCAATAAAAATACCTCTCATGGCACACAAGCGCCGGCAGCAATTACTGAAGATGCTTCTGGCTCTTGGGTCTCAGCAACAAACCAATATAACCCGTTTGATACAGGGGTTCGAGTTCGACGTCGTGTCACTGAAGGGGGTACCTTACGACCGCTTGACACAGATGCACTTACTACTCGTTTTGTTATTGGTTTGGAAGGTGAGCTTGGTGATTGGAACTGGGATATGGCCTACAGTAGCCAAACTGTTGATGTTAACCAAACACAAGGAACACAAATTGCGCGTGACCGAGTTCGCTTTGCTTTAGGTGATTCTGACGATTGTTTAGCACGTACTGATGGCTGTGTACCGCTGGATGTCTTTGGTGCACCAGGAGCCATTACTGAAGAGATGCGTGGTTATATCTTTGCAAATAAACCGACGATTAATATGGAAAATAAACTCTCTTATTATCAAGCAAACATCGCAGGTCCAGTGTTTGAGTTACCGGCAGGTGATTTACAAATAGCTGCTGGTTTTGAATATCGTGAAGAATCAGGCTCTATTACATATGATGCAGATGCTAATAAAAATAACACCGCTTATTTAAATGCATACTACGATACTGAACCTCATCCTCGAGATATTACCGAGTTTTACGTAGAAGCAAATGTACCTGTATTATCGAATGTATTTTTAGCACATAGCTTAGAGTTAGACCTTGCGGTTCGTACCTCTGAATACAGTGATTTTGGTCGTACTACTAACCCTAAATATGCAATGAAGTGGCGCCCAGTAGAAGAGTTATTAGTTCGTGCAAGTTATTCTGAAGGTTTCCGAGCACCTACTTTTGGTGAATTATATGCAGGACAATCTGATGCATGGGGTCCAGAAAATGATCCCTGTTGGACTAACACTAATGCTACCCATCTAGGATGTTTCGATGAAACGATTCCTTCCCAAACAGGGATTGACCATGTGATTAGTGGTGGTAATCCAGATTTGACACCTGAAACTTCACAAAGCTTTACCTACGGTATTGTGTGGTCGCCAGACTATATTGAAGGCTTATCGGTAACACTAGATGCCTTTAACATTAAGCAGGATAATGTGATTAGTGAGCTGGATTTACAAACGGTGTTAGATCGCAATGCTGAAACTGGCACCTTGTATGCGGATAAAATTCACCGCGATGTGACGGGGCGCATTGAGTATGTTGAAGCGACTGATTTGAACTTAGAATCTCGTGAAATTTCGGGGTTTGATTGGGAGGTAACTTATCATTTACCTGAGTTTGACTTTGGTGAGCTTAGTTTTGCTTTTAATGGCTCTCATTTAAATAAATGGATAGATGATATTACCCCTGACGATGATGCCATTGATTACTCGGGGCATTTCACAGGAGGGTTTGTTGGCGCATATCATAAAAACCGAATGAATTTTGGCATTCAGTACTCGAAAGAAAATCTAAATGCTAGTTGGACGACATATTACCTACCGTCAGTAATTGATGATTGGGCAACGTCAGAAGAAAAAGAAGTTCTTATGGAAAGCTACATGCAACACGATATTCAAGTAAGTTACTTCGTAGAGTATGGTGTTGATACTAATGTTTCTTTTGGTATTATAAATCTTCTTGATGAAGAGCCACCCTTTACTGACTCTAATTACCAAGGTGGGTTTGAGCAATTTAATTACTCTAGCCGAGGTCGTTATATGTACTTTAGATTAAGTAAAGAATTCTAATCCATCGTAATTACCTTTATGACTTAAGCTCACTAAGTGTATTCATAGTGAGCTACTTCCCTGCGCACAACTAACAATATCTTGTGGTCAAAATGAAGATTATTTGTTACCTTAGAATAACATTTAAATTTTTATACAATATACAATCCCGTACAATTTATAACTTCTCGAAATGGATTGAATTTTATGCGACATATAAATAGTCGATTTAAGGCTATTACCTCATTAATTTCTTTGAAAACCTTATTGGTGATTTTTTTCATTAATAGTATTTGTGCCTTTTTAAAAACAATTTATCACGTAACCGTTGTTGATAATGGCGCAGAGTTTTTCTTCGCTCAGTTTTATGGATATTTTAAAGCCATGAATATTTTAGGGTTTTCTTTATCTTTGTCATACGTTGTTTTATCTAAAGGTCCTGATAGCCGCATGTCAATTGCTAGAATTGCCATGATCGGCCTTTTGGCTTTTATTATCAGTTTCCCATTTACTTATATTTCATCAACCTGGGATGAAAGTGCCTTACATCCATTGCTGCAGGTAACCGTTTATTCATTATCAACATTGATTTTTTCTGCTTGGGCAATAATGCTGATTATTTATGTGCAAAGTAAAGAGTCACAACCTAAATTTCAAATGCTCAAACAACAAATTGCAGAACAATCAATTGAGCGAGAGCGAGTTGAAATGGAACTACACTTACTACAGGCGCAAATTGAACCACATTTTTTTTATAACACTTTAGCTAACTTGCATAATTTGATTGATTATGATGTTGAAAAAGCAAAGAATTTATTAGAAGAACTTACCGAATACCTGCGTTCTACTGTACATCAATATCGCCATAAATTTATTAAGCTCTCAGAAGAGGTTGATATGATAAGTCGTTACCTAAATATTCAGAAAATACGTTTTGGCGAGCAATTAACTTATAAAATTGCGATAGCAGATAACTTACAGCACTATCCTATTTTACCCATGTCAGTATTAACTTTAGTTGAAAACGCCATTAAACATGCCGTAGAAAAAAATAATGGTCAAGGGGAGGTTGTTATTAGTGCCCACATAAAAAATAAAGACCTGCTGATATTGACTGTTACTGACAATGTTGGATTATTAAAAAGTAAGTCTTACGGCGCGGGAATTGCTAATTTAAATGCGCGCTTAGCAGTAACATACGGTAACAGTGCTAAGCTTTCTATGCATTGTAATCCGGGTGTAGATACCCTTGCACAACTTGAGGTACCAGCGAATGGCTAATATTGTTATTGCTGAAGACGAAGAAATTTTGCGACTTAACTTAGAAAGAAAATTGCAAAATCATTGGCTTCAGGGGAATATTGTCGCGTCAGTTAAATGTGGTAAAGATGCACTTGAGTCAATAGATAAGTTAAAACCTGATGTGGTTTTTTTAGACATTCAAATGGGTGATCTAACGGGTATTGAAGTGATTCAGCAATGTAAACATCATTGTCATGTGGTGTTTATCACTGCATATGATAAATATGCGATAGAAGCTTTTGAGGCTGGTGCTATTGATTACCTGTTGAAACCCTATTCAGATAAGCGGCTAATAGATTGTATTGATAGGTTAAAAGTTCGACTTGCTTCAACGCCGATAGATATTAAGCAGTTATTAAGCAATATTTCATCAACCAATGATCATTATCTAAAATGGATTAAAACTCAAATAGGCAGTAAATTTCGCTTATTAGATATTAAAGACATTATCTGTTTTAAAGCTTGTGGTCGCTATGTCAAAGTACTGACCAAAGACAGAGAAGCATTAGTTCGTATGCCATTGAAAAACTTATCCTTGCAATTAAACCCCGATAATTTCTGGCAAGTGCATCGAAGCACTATTGTAAATATTCAGCACCTAGATTTTGTACAAACCTCTGAAAGTGAACAAATGCATGCCCATATGAGGCAGCTGCCTGAAGCCATTGCTGTGAGCAGGAGTTTTGCGCATTTATTTAGAAACATTACGGTAGATTAACTGCAGACAATATCGCGTTTAAATCGATTGAAGCTCAATTTGACTTAATACACTTTTAAGACTGTTGGCAACAGCTAACTTACCATTGGTGACTATATCGCTTTCATCACTTGAGTTGACTTGTTTAATATAGCTAAAGTTTAGTTTATTTGAAGAAAGACTATGATCAGAAATATAATATTATCCACAACAAACCTCTCAAGTGCAGAGCGTTTTTATGATGGATTCCTCGCTATATTTGGTGCAACAAAAACGAAGCAAAATGACGCTAGAATTTTGTGGAAATGTCGAAATGACAATGTTGGTTTAATTTTATGTAAGCGGAATAAAAAAGAAATAAGTCAAAAAATAAGTTCTTTTGTTGTTGCTTTGCAAGCCGAGTCACCAACTAAAGTTCGTATGATTCATCAAGTGGCATTAAGGCTAGGTGCAACTTGTGCGGGTAAGCCTATTGTTAGTGAAATTGGTGAACATGAAGCGTATTTTTTGGATGCAGATAAAAATAAGTTTGGCATCTTTTATCATCAATAAATAATCCGTTTTTATCTATAAGGAGTAAATAATGGCTGCAATTGCACAAGAGGGTCTTACTGAGAACTGGTCATCAAGACTTACTTTTTTGATGGCTTCTATCGGCTTTTCTGTTGGGTTAGGTAATATTTGGCGTTTTCCTTATGTAACAGGAGAGAATGGTGGTGCGGCATTTGTACTGGTTTATTTAGCCTGTGCAGTTTGTATTGGTGTGCCACTGGTAATGTCTGAATGGGCTATCGGTCGCCGTTCAAAAGGTGCTGCCTCAGCCGCAGGTAGTTTCAAAAATGTTGCTAAGCAAAATAAATTATCAAGCCGTTGGTCGGGTGTTGGTGGTATTGGCATTGCTGCAGTATTTTTGTTGATGCTGACCTATACCGTCATTACTGGTTGGACATTGGATTATTTTACCATGGCGATAGTTGGAGAATTTAATCAAATAAATGCACAACAATCGCAGTCCATTTTTAATGAATTGATGGCAGACCCCATCAGGTTAATCTTTTGGCATTCAATTGTGGTCATTGCCATTATGTTGATTAATGCCAGAGGGTTACAAGGAGGCATTGAAAAGGCTGTAAGTATTTTAATGCCGTCTTTATTTGTTTGCATGATAGTTATGGTGATATACGCCGGCTTTGTTGGAGATATGAATGCAGCAGTAAAATTTCTTTTAACGCCAGACTTTAGTCAAATCACAGGCAAAACATTTTTACTAGCCCTAGGACAAGCCTTTTTTTCTATTGGTATTGCGATGGCGGTAATGGTGACTTATGGCTCGTATTTAAGCAAAGAAACTTCTATCACTAAAAATGCATTTATTGTGGTTTTTGCTGATACCTTTGTTGCCATGCTCGCAGGTTTTGCTATTTTTCCTTTGGTTTTTGCTCATGGTTTAACACCCGATGCTGGTGCAGGTTTGGTTTTTCAAGTATTGCCAATTGCGCTAGGTGATTTACCTGGCGGCCAGATTTTTAGTGGTATTTTCTTTTTACTCCTTATTGCTGCTGCATTTACTTCATGTATTGGTAATTTTGAACCAATCATCGCTTGGACTTCTGAAAGGTTTACTATGACTAGGAAAAAAGCAACCTTTGTCAGTGGTCTTGTAATGTGGCTTTTAGGTATCAGCTCAGTGCTGTCTTTGAATATTTTAAAAGAATTTCACCCACTTGGTTTTATCAATCTTTTTGAGGGTAAAACCATTTTTGAAAATTTTGATTATATTTCAGCAAGTATTTTATTACCTCTAGGTGGATTGCTAACCGCCATTTTTGTCGGTTGGCGAATTCCTGCGAAAGAAATGCAAGCAGAGTTAGGCTTAAAGAGAACCGCTTTTGCTATTTGGCAAGGGTTAATCAGGTACTTAGTGCCAGTGGCAATTATTATTGTTTTTATCTCAGGTATTACTTCTTAGTAAAAATAATTACCAACAAGCGTTGCTTTATTGAGCTAAACAACTTTACTTAGTAAGCAACACTATAAGATCAATTTATCTGAGTTTTTTATGAAATCATTATCATTTTTAATGGGTCTGCTAATTTGTTTTAACAGTTTAGCTAGTGACGGCAAGCATACCGAATTAACAATTTTTAGCTCAATTGGGCAACAGGCAATTGAAGGCGCTGTGGTTTATGATAAAAAAGCACGAATAGCCTACCGAACAAATAGACTGGGAAAGGTGTCATTAAACGCAGACATCAAACAAGTGCAAATTAAAGCAAAATACCACAGACCACAACAATTGGTAATGGCTGATATATCAAACAATAGTATTGTTATGATTCATGATAAGTCGCTATTAGCAGAAGAACAAAAGCTGAGTTATAGCAAAAGCCAACGGCAATGGGGAGACTACACTCCGTATCGTGCTAATAATGATTTAATCAGTTATGACCTATCAATCAAAGTTGATCCAGAAAAAAAACACATTTCAGGCAATAACAAAATACGTTTTAAAATGCTTAAAGCAGATAGTAAGATTCAACTCGATTTATATAAAAATCTAAATGTTGATAAAATTTTATATAAAAATCATGAGTTAAGTTATAAACGCGATGAAAATACGGTTTATATCACGTTTCCAGAGGATCTTGAAAAAGGTGCCATTGAAGTCATTGATTTTCACTATTCTGGAAACCCACAAGCAACAGGGCGTTTTGGTTGTTTTACTTTTAAAAAAGATTCACAAGGTAAACATTTGATTAATACTGCCTGTCAAGGTACGGGGTCTATGGTTTGGTGGCCTAATAAAGATCAACAACCAGACGAAGTTGAAAATATGATCATGCGAGTATCAGTACCGTCTGATCTAAAAGACATTTCAAACGGTCGATTGATTCAAACCAATGTAAAAGATAACGGTTATACCGAATATGTTTGGCAAACCGTTAATCCTATTAATAATTATAGTGTGTCTTTAAATATAGGGAATTATGTTCATTTTGGTGAGAAATTAGGGCAACTCACGCTTGATTATTATGTACTTGAACAAGATTTAGACAAAGCGAAAAAACAATTCAAACAAGCTAAACCCATGATGGTGACTTATCAAAAATATTTTGGAGAGTACCCGTTTATTGAAGATGGTTATAAATTAATTCAGGTGCCCTATACTGGCATGGAGCATCAAAGTGCAGTGACATATGGCAATGGTTTTAAAAATGGTTATAACCGTGGTGATGGAACAAGTGCTGACTGGACAGGTGTTGGTGTTTCGTTAAAGTTTGATTTCATCATTATTCATGAGACTGGCCATGAATGGTTTGGTAATAGTTTAACCAGCTATGATTTTTCTGACTCATGGATTCATGAAGGCTGGTGTACTTACGCAGAAGCGGTTTATGTTGAAGATCAGTTTGGCTACGATGACGCTATTAAGTACATAAATGGTTATAAAAGTAAGGTGGTTAACAAGTACCCTATGATTGGTGCTCCTTCGGTAAGCCACTGGCCAACATCAGACATCTATTTTAAAGGCACACTTTTTATTAATACCTTAAGACATGTCATTAACGACGATGAAAAATGGTGGGCCAGTGTAAAAGCATTTACCACTCAGTTTAAAAAATCACATTTATATACGGTTGATGTACTCAATTTTTTTAATGATTACTTTGATTATGATTTTGAAAAAATATTTGACCAATACCTTTATTTCAATGAATTACCAACATTAATTATTGAAAAAACTGCTCATTCAATAAGATATCGATGGCAAGCCAATGTAGAAGGTTTCGATATGCCAATTGATGTGAGAGTAAATGGTGTTAAAACCAGAATCTACCCTGAAGAACATTGGCAAGAATTTGAAACAGACAATGACTTTTCAGTAGCTGAGGAGTTGTTTTATATTAATACGGTAACTAATTCATCATAATATTAATATATAGAAATTTTACCGTTGCTTGGTCAGTAAGCAACGGTATTCATTATTTTTACCTTTGTCTTATAACACCTTCTTGCATAGTAGAAGCCACTAACTTTCCTTGGCGATTATATATTTGTCCACGAACTAAGCCTCGTCCATTACTGGCAGAAGGGCTGTCTATGCAATATAACAACCAGTCATCAAAGCGGAATGGTCGGTGAAACCACATTGCATGATCTACTGTGGCAATTTGAAAGTTTGGCAGCAAATGGCTAGCACCGTGGGGTAATAAAGATGCAGGTAAAAAGTGAAAATCAGAAGCATAGGCAAGCATACAGCTATGGTTGCGTAAATCATCAGGTAAACTTCCATTTGTTTTTAACCAAATGTTGCAGTTTGAGTCGGTTTTTTCAGGCTTGAGCCAGTTATATTGTTGAACGGGACGAATTTCAATCGGTTTTTCGGCTAAAAAATTTTCGCGCATAGCTTTGGGTAATGCGTCTTGGTGCGCGGCAATAAAATCACTATAGGAAGGTATCCCATCAGGACCAGGTACTTTTGGCATGCTATCTTGATGATTAAAACCTTCTTCTGGCTGTTGAAAAGAAGCGGTCATATAAAATATAGCTTTACCATTTTGTATAGCTTGTACTCTACGAGTACTGAAGCTTGCTCCATTTCGAATATTCTCTACTTCGTATACCACGGGCTTTGAAGCATCACCTGCACGTAAAAAGTAAGAATGAAGAGAGTGCACAAAACGATCAGCGCCTACAGTTTCTTGTGCGGCAGATAATGCTTGTCCCATCACTTGTCCACCAAACAGCGCTCTAAAGCCTAGATCTTGACTTTGACCTCGATATATTCCTTGCTCTATGACTTCTAATTTCAACAAAGCTAGCAGTTCATCTAAAACAGCACTCATACTTTTATACTCATTATATTCAGAATTTTCAGGGGTTTATTTAGTCATTTGTTAAATAAAGACCTGCTTATAAACAATGATAATAATAATAACAGTTTTTTTGTCTTTTAAGTGTTGATGTCTAAAACAAATTGGGATAGTTTATATAAAAATAAGCTTAAATTTTGTAAATATAAGTTAGAGATTCATATGCAAGCTACAGCTCAAAGAGAAACTTTACTAGAAAGACGAGCGCAAAATAATATTGCAACAGGCTCGTTGTGGAATAAGCTTTCATTAGCTCAAAAGTTTGCTGCAAGCAGTTTGACGCAATTTGGCTATGATCTTACTTATATTCGAAATAGCAATGTCGGTAATTTAGCTATATTGTTATGTAATGATAACGCTGCGACAATTTCAATTGAAGGTGAAATAGATACTTCACCAAATATTGTTATTAGAAGTTAAATATTAACTTAGTGCTGCGTTAGAATCTTCTTTTATCGAATCACTTTGTGATTGTTCTTCGTACTTTACTAATAACGCCTCTACCAAAGAGATAAAACCAATAAAATTATTACTATTCCATAATCGTTGGATTTTAGAGTCTTTTTTTATTACCTGCTCAAAAAAATCTTTAAAAAGATCGCCTTCTAAGTTTGAAAAACATTTCTTTGTAATAGTATGTAACCTTCCTTTTTTCAATAAACACTCTTTAAAAATGAGAGAGTAATGATCAATAAAAGGCTTAATAAGCGCTAATTCGTTTGCATTTTTTTTGTTTTGATTCTTTTTGAGTAGTAATTGTAATCTATTCTTAGCAAACTCTTCAGTATTACCTGCCATTGATGCCATTGATTTAGATAAAATTTGATTCTCTTTTTGTGATTGAGCAGTATCACGTTTTAATAAAACTATAGAGCGTTGTAATTTTTCTGCACGAAAGAAGAAATAAACACTGATAAAAACAAATAGGGCAGTAATCAGTAATACAGCTATCATTGGTTCACCTGATTTTTAAGCTATTTTTATTGAATCACTTAATTGTGATAGAAAAATATATGGATCGATATCTTGAAAATTTGGATTTTCAATAGAGTAAGCGATTATAACTGAAAACTCACCTAAATTGGCAAAGAATCTAAGTTTTAATGCAGACACTAATTTTTCTATACTAATTGCAACCTCCTTTTTATGTTGATGCGGGAAAAGTAATAAATATTCACCTTCATTAATTATTCCGGCACTCTCAAATTCATTGATATGCTCATTGATTAAACTCGCTATTTCATGGCTAACTTCGGCAACTATTTTTTTATTGAATTGAAATGTTAGCTCTTGCCAATTACTAATAGAAATGTAGCTTAGCGTTAAAGGGTAGGAGTACTTTCTAGCCATATTAAAGTTATTTAAATAGAGCTGTTTTGTTTGTATTGGTGAAGCAAGAATATGGCTTGGTTTTTCTATTGCTTCATAGGTTCTTTTTAGATTTGTTGCACGGTATTTTAACCATATAAAGATCACTGAACACAATAACAATAATGCGATACCAGATATAATAAAAATATGGGTTTGTTGTTGTCGATATTTTGTAGAAAAAGATGTTGCCAATTCACTTTGCTCAGCTAATTTTACCGCGAGTTGGCGCGTTTTACTGCTAGCTGAGGTATTATTAGGTTTATTCGTATATGTAGCTGATACCTGGGGATTAGAGCTGGTTGGTGTTTTTGTTTTTAATAGGGCAGAACTATATTTTTTCTGCCAAAAGAACGCTTTACTTAACTCTTTATTATCTTTGTGAATATTAGAAAGTAGTTGATATAAAATAATAAAATCGTCGGTTAGTTCGATATCTATTGCTAGGTTTTCTGCTTCTAATAACAAACTTTTTGCTTTTTGCTTTTGCTCAGTCAAATCACTGAGTAGTGCAAGGGAAATAACTGTTTCTAGATAGGGTCTAGCTAGGTTGTATTGATAGAAGAGTGCTTTTGCATCTGTCAATATAGCTTCAGCTTCAATATATTGTTTTTGTTTAATTAATGTTACTCCTAACCCTTGATTAGCGTACGCCTCATAAATTGGAGCCTCTTTTTTTTGAGCATATATTTTAGCTTCCCAATAAGCGTTGTAAGCGTCGTTAAATTGGTTTAAACGGTAATAAGCTTTAGCTAAGTGAAAATAGGTTTGGTCAACATTTTCTAGTTTATTTAAGCTAAATCGTAACTTTAATATTTTCAATTGCATTGTGAGAGCGGTTTGGTAGTCACCTAAATGATAATGAGCGCTTGCGAGGATAGCTAATAATGCAATGTGCTCTGCAAAAGAAGGATTTTGTTGGATGACAGACTCTACTTTTTGCAAATCAGTTAATGCTTGCTCATGTTGATTGAGCATTGCATATGCAACACTTCGATAACTTAGGGCAAATAAAAAATATTTGGTATTTTCTTTATTCCGAGGCATATCTATTGCTTTTTGGGCTGTTGCTAATAATTTCTCATACTGTTTTTTTGCAGAAAGAATACTTGCTAATTTGATTTGCAAACATAGTTTTGCATCTTCATATTGTGTAGTGATAGCTAAGCCATCTTGAGTAAATTGATATGCGGTTTCTAATTCACCTTTATTGCTGGCCACATTAGCAAGCAATAGATACGTTTTTGCTAAGATTTCGTTTGGGTATTTTTCTCTTTGTACGATTATTTTATTACTTAATTCAACAATTTCATTATGATTTAGTTTTTCAGGGTTTTCTCTAAATAATGACTCAACTTGGCTAATCAGTTGTTCAAAAGTTGAGGGCTTTGGCTCTGCAGTTAACGCATTGAAACTTATGACCGATAGAAGGCATATCAATATGACAGTAGAAAAGCTAATTTTTTTTCTTATCGTTAACATTAGTAAAAACAGTGTCTTATCAAAATACCAAGCCCCATTTTAACGTGATTAGCATCAAAGTGTTAGTTTTTTGTTTACAATTATAAATGAGAGATTATAATGGACTTGAGCTGCTAAAGCTCGACAAGGGCAAATCTAGTGAAAGCTAGAGACGCAAAGTAACCGGTCTAACGGGAAACCTATGACAGCGGGACTGCCAAATTTAGATGTAGTGGGGGCTCTTCTATTTTAAACAGCTTTCTGTTTATTTCCTCGGTTTACTTTGCGTGGCTTCCTTGCCTGTTCTTTTAGAGACTCATTGTTTTCTTAGCAATTCAACAATTTAAAATCACTCTCTTATTTCTTGCTGTTTATCCTTTATATATTGGTTGATTATCTTTTCTAGCATGCTTAATGGCATTGAGCCATTTTTTAGAACTTGATCATGAAAATCACGTAAATCAAACTTTTCACCTAAAACTTCTTCAGCATTTTTACGCAAACGTTTAATTGTTAATTCACCAATTTTGTAAGACAAAGCTTGTCCGGGCCATGATATATATCGATCAATTTCTGTTTGCACATTATGCAATGACAGTGCGGTGTTGCTAGCAAGGTAGTCTATCGCTTGCTGCCTTGACCAACCTTGAGCATGCATTCCGGTATCAACAACAAGGCGACAAGCACGCCACATTTCATAAGTTAACCGACCGAAATCATGATATGGGTTTTCATAAATTCCAGCCTCAATACCAAGATATTCTGAATATAACCCCCACCCTTCACCAAAAGCAGAAATATAAGTGCGATTTCGAAATTTAGGTACATTTTGCATTTCTTTAGCAATAGAGCCTTGCAAATGATGTCCTGGTACGGCTTCATGTAAAGTTAATGCAGGAAGTACATATAATGGTCGTCTATCTAACCGGTAAGTGTTTACCCAATAATTCCCCGCTTGATCATCACGAGCAGGACCTGAATAACGCCCTGTAGTGTACTTTGGTGCAATATTCGCAGGTACTTCAATCACACCATAAGGGGTTCTAGGTAAAGTTTTAAATAAAGAAGGTAGTTTAGCATCCATTCTTTTAGCAATGTATGAGGCTTCTTTTAATAAGGCGACAGGTGTTTTGGCATAAAACTGTTCATCATTTCGTAAAAAACTAACAAACGCTTTAAAATCACCTTCAAACTCTACTTGCTTGATGATTTCATCCATTTCAGTGCGAATACGTTTAACTTCGGCTAAACCTTTTTGGTGTACTTCCTCGGCTGTGATATCAATGGTGGTGTAATGTTCAACGCGATTTTGATAATAATTTTTACCATTAGGTAATGACGTGGCTGCAATATCATTTCTTGCATGTGACTGATAACGGTTAACCATAAAATCATAGTACTTTTGATAAGTAGGCATTACTTGTTCAGCGATAATTTTTTGAGCTTCTTCCTGAATGTTTTTTTGAGCTTCTAAGGAAATATGGGCTGACATATTTTTAAAAGGTTTGTAATAGCCACTTTCTGTGACATCTTCTTTTATAAAAGCCATTATTGATTGCTCAAAGCCTTTAAGTACTACTTTAGGTTGGGTTATACCTTCTTCTATTCCTAAATTCATCCATGCTACTTGCTGCTCAAAGTAATGAGGAAGAGCCCGCAATTTTGATAAATAATCTTGATAATCTTGTTCACTTTTTAAATTAACCTGCTGACTTATATTGGCAATCCAAACATGAAAGCCAGATTCAGCAGTTAACGGCATATAATGTTCTTTATTTTTGTAGCTATCTAATTGATTTTTTAAAATATAAGTTAAAACAGCATTATTAATTTGATTGTCAGGACTTAATTCTTTGGCATCAATATCAATGAGAGCATTGTATATATTTTCTCGTTTTTTATTTTGTTTAGCTAAAAATTGTGCCGATAAATCAGGTAGTTTACTGTTATTTCCGCCGACTTGAGGATCATTGAAAGGACTAGATTGCTGATAAAATTGCTGATGTGTGTGAATTAGTTGCTGCAGTTGTTGATCGCTTTTGCTTAAAACTTCAACGGCATTTTTTTTGGTAGCATTGAGGGAGTGAGTACAACCAATTAGGAAAAATATAACAATGGCAGGGAAGAATAATTTCATTAAATATAACTCAATGGTGGAAGTTTGATTACTTTATCAGAGTTATAAAATAAGGTAACAAATAAATAACATTAATTTTGTAGATATTTGTTCTCAAATACTAGAGAATTAGTTTACTAATTCTCGATAAGTGATTAATTAATTACTTTACTTGGTATAATAGGTGCTGCAGAGCACCAGAATACTAATTTCACAGAGGTGAATCGGTGAAGTATCACGATTCAATAAAGCAAGCAAATAAAACCATGGCACTGTCAGTTGCTCAACTGAATCAGTGGAATTTGCCTGTTAACCCTATTAACTATGCTGTTAGTTATGAATATTGTAAAAATACTAATCCACTTCTAATTGCAAACATTAAGCATTTACTATTATCAGGAACAGGTCTAGATAGCTTCTTTATGGAGCAATTATATAAAGATTATTTTCTTGAGCAAAGTAAATTTCGAGATGACATTATTTCTGATATTTCTCAATTATTTAGTCAAGTTCAAGAAAGTTGTTTGCAATCAAGCTCTGGTGCGCAAGATTTTATTGATCAAATTGATGATAATGTGCCAGCATTAATGTCGAGCGATAAAAGAGAAGTGAAATCAGCTATATCAAAACTTCATAAAGCATCAATAGTATTTAAAAAGCAGCAACAGGGACTTGTTGAAAAATTAGAACTATCTCAATTACAAACTCAGATCCTAGAAGCAGAGCTTGAAGAAGTTCGACAAGAAATGTATTTGGATCCTGTTACGGGCTTGAAAAATCGAAAAGCTATGTCTAAATATGTAGATACATGGCTTAGTGAAGATGCAGAAAGAAGTATTGCCGCTATTGTAATAAGCGTTGACCATTTCAAAACGTTTAGTGAGCGCTTTGGTGAATTAATTGGTGATGTTATTTTGTCTAAAATTGCAAAAAAGATAGCCAGCTATGTTGATGATAGCGGACTGCCTGTGCGCTCAGCAAGTGATGAGTTTATAATTTTGTTGCCAGATGTAGATGGCAGCATTGCTAGCGAAATTGCTGAAAAGATAAAGCAGGGTGTTGAAAAGCTTCGTTTTGTTAGTATTCAGTCAGGAGTTCGGTTACCGAAAATGAGTGTTTCATGTGGAATTAGTGAAATGAAAAACCAAGAGCCATTAAATCAACTTATCAATAGAAGTCGTATAAACATTACTAGCGAACACAATCGCTAGTTTGATATCTACTTAAGCCGAGCCCCGATTACTTATCTAGCAAGTTTGCTAATTCTTGTAAATTATTCTCAGAAAAAACCTTAATACCCTCTTGGGCCAGCAACTTACAAGTTACTCCTTGCCCTGTAATTTTTTTGTTAGAAAATGAACCATCGTATATATGAGTACTGCCACAAGATGGGCTAGATTCTTTCAGTACAGCAAATCGAATGTTGTGCTGCTGGCATAATATTAATGCTTGTTTTGCACCAAAATTAAATTGTGCACTAACATTAATACCAGATATCGTGATAATTTCATCACTATTTGATTGTTGTTCTGCTGGCTCTCTGGGTACAGACAAACCGCCAGATACCTCTGGGCAGATTGCTATTACTCGGTTTTGTTGTTGCCATAAGGTAAGTAGTGGATGGTTTAATGGTATTGTTTCACTGTTGTAGCGAACATTTTCTCCTAAAAAACAGCGACTAATGAGTATTTTTTCAAACATAATAATGTCAGCTTTGTGTCAGATGATTGAATAACGGGTGAATTTTAGAGTTGCTAACTTCATCGTGAGCGCTAAACCAACAAGATTGGCTATAATAATCAAAATGTAAATTAAATTCAGCGTTTTGCCATAGGAAACGAATATCTTCTCTGTCGGCTCCTAGTATGATCTCTTTCACATGATGGTATGGGATTTTGTTTAATAGCAATTGACGAAGATCTATAATATCTTCTTGAAACCAACTTTTTTCAAAAAACACGGTTATTTGTTCATCAATAAAGTTAATTGATTGTATCGCTATGTGAGCCATTAATATCTCAAGGGAATGAATTGCATAAACTAGCATGATACCAAACTCAGCTAATTTAATAGTTAATATTTGATGATAATTATCATATACTAATTCCAGAAAATAAATTTATACTTAAAGAGAGACAATTACTATGAAAAAACTTACTCTTGCACTTGCTGCAACCGTAATGATGGCATCACCTGTTTTCGCTGGTGATGCTGCTGCTGGTAAAGGAAAATCAATGATGTGTAGCGCATGTCATGGCGCAGCTGGTATTTCAGCGGTTCCAACTTACCCTAACCTGGCAGGCCAAAAAGAAGCTTATACTACTAAGCAACTAAAAGATTTTAAATCAGGTAAACGTAACGATCCTACTATGAAAGGTATGGTTGCTTCTTTAAGTGATGCAGATATGGCTGACTTAGCTGCTTACTACGCAAGCTTGAAATAAAAGCTACGAGTTTTGAGTAGCGAGAAGAAAGCGCCAATTGGCGCTTTTTTTGATCTACACTTTCAAAAACTTATTGATTATGTTCTTTGATGGCGTCCATAAAAGCTTTTCCGTAGCGTGATAGTTTTACATCGCCAATACCACTGATAGATAACATCTGCGTTGAGGTCGTTGGTTGTACTCTAGCCAACTCTGATAGAGTGGCATCGTTGAATACAATAAATGGTGCAATATCTTCACCATCTGCGATGCTTTTTCTAAGTTCACGTAATTTAGCGAATAAAGCTCTGTCGTATGGTTTCTGCTGTTTTTTACTTTGCCAATAACTGGCTTTTTGTAAGCGTGGGCTAGCTAACATTAGTGGCTCTGTTGCTTTAAGTACGCTTCTTGATGCTTCTGTTAAACAAAGGACAGATTGTTGTTCGATATCTTGCTGTAAATACCCTAAATGAATTAGTTGTCCGATAATGGCAAACCAATAACCCGGTGTTTTTCCGCTGCCAATGCCAAAGGTCGATACCTTATCGTGCGCTTGGCTTAATACGTTACTGGTATTTTCGCCCCGCAAGACATCAATAACATGATTAATATCTCCTTGTTGTTTTATACGAAAAACACAAGATAATACTTTTTGAGATGCTTCTGTTGCATCGAACAAGCTAGGAGGATCTAAACAAATATCACAGTTTCCACAACCTTGTTGTGTGTATTCAGCAAAATAGTTCAACACGACTTGTCTACGGCAAGTTTGTGCATCAACAAAAGCACTCATGGCAGCAAAACGTTGCATTTCTACATTAACACGCTGCGGATTGTCACCTTCACTTATGCGTTTTTTAATTCGACTAATATCTTTGTCGGCAACTAAAAACAAAGCTTCTGCAGGTAAGCCATCACGGCCTGCACGGCCTATTTCTTGATAGTAAGACTCTAATGTACGAGGTGGCTCAAAATGAATAACATAACGAACATTAGGTTTGTTGATACCTAAGCCAAAGGCGACAGTTGCTACTACAATTTGAATATTATCTTTAGTAAAGCCTTCCTGCACAAGAGCACGAATATCACTTTCAAGACCCGCATGGTAAGCGGCACAGTTAATACCGCAAGCAGCTAGATATTTTGATAGTTTTTCTACTTGCCAGCGGCTATTACAATAGATAATACCTGAATCATCACCTTGCTTTTTTACATAACCCAGTACTTGTTTTTCACCGTCATATTTTTGCGCTAAGGTAAACCGTATATTTTCTCTATCGAAGCTATCTAAATGAATGTAAGGGTTATTTAACGATAATTGAGCGAGAATATCCTTGCGAGTTGTAACATCTGCGGTAGCAGTTAATGCCATCACAGGCACGTTAGGAAAGTATTGCTTTAAAATGTGCAATTGTGTGTAGGCTGGACGAAAATCATGTCCCCATTGAGAAATACAGTGGGCTTCATCTATTGCGAACATGCTTAAAGGCAACTCATTTAAGGCTTGTAAAAAATAGCGGCTGGTTAATCGTTCTGGAGCAACATAGAGTAGTTTGATTTCACCCTGCGATAGTTTAGTAAAAATATCATTAATAGTTTGCTGATCCAATGATGAATTAATAAATGCAGCAGATATGCCTTGGTGAGTTAAGCTATCTACTTGGTCTTTCATCAAGGCAATTAACGGAGACACGACAATAGTTACTCCAGACAACAATGTGGCTGGTAATTGATAACATAAAGACTTCCCTCCGCCTGTTGGCATAAGTACTAAAGAGTCTCTACCTTGCATAAGGTTAGTTATGATCTCAACTTGACCCGAGCGAAAACTGTCATAGCCAAAATAATGTTTTAAGCTATCAAGTAGTAACTTTTGGTTGTTAGGTGTTTCAGTAAGGTGTTGTTCGACAGTATTCAACAGGTTTTCTTCAATAATCTTTAATGAAACTTATTTTACCTGAGAGAAGTAATTATACAAACGGATTAATTAAGTGATCAATTAATTAGTCTGATTGGTATTAGGGCACCATTATTTTTCCCAATCAAGCATTAATGATGTTAAGCTTATTTTTCTACAGATCCGACCAGGGGTAAGTTTTATGAATCGAGAAGAAATTTTCCAACAACTTGCAGATTTTTGGAATAGCAATATGCCTTTTAATCAACTGCTTGGCCTAGAGATCACCCGTTTTAATGCGCAGAATTCTGAAGTTCGTTTTGTGTGGCAAGATAAACTTATTGGTAATCCCATGCAGAAAATTCTTCATGGTGGTGTTACTGCTTCGGCACTTGATTTAGCTGGAGGCACGGTAGCTGCGGCTAATATTATTGAGCAACTACCTGATGTTTCGCCAGCAACAATTCAACAGAGTCTGAGTAAAATTGGCACTATTGATTTACGTACTGATTATTTGCGGCCAGGGCGAGGCGAAGAGTTTATTGTTACAGCACACATCATACGTAGTGGCAGTAAAGTTGCTGTTGCGCGAATGGAAATGCACAACGAGCTTGGTGAGCATATTGCTTTTGGCACGGGCACTTATATGGTCGGTTAGCTTTACAGTTTTTTCAAATTTAAAGTCTTTAAAAAAGCGCCTTAAAATCTAATACCTTTGCGTTGTGTTACTATGCTTTCCCTAGACAGTTATCACAATAAAAGAGTCATGTCCTTTTCACAACAACAATCTTCAGTGCGTACAGGTGTTCTTAATGCTTTAGCTGCTTATTTTATGTGGGGTCTTGCACCCATATACTTTAAGTTATTAGCTGATATTGGAGCGGGTGAAATCCTACTACACCGTATTATTTGGTCAAGTGCCTTCTTGTTCTTGTTGGTATTGATCAGTAAAAAATGGTTGGTGTTAGTGCAACTATGCAAGCAGCCTAAGATTATTGCAAAACTTACTTTATCGTCAGCTGTGCTAGCAATAAACTGGTTATTATTTATTTGGGCGGTAAATAATGACCATTTACTTGATGCAAGTTTAGGTTATTTTATTAACCCATTATTTAATGTTGCTCTAGGTATGTTGTTTTTTAGTGAACGTTTGCGACGAAATCAAAAGATTGCTGTTTTCTTGGCGGCTTCAGGGGTGTTTTTGCAGCTTTTCACTGTTGGTTCTTTACCCATTGTTTCTTTAGCATTAGCGAGCTCCTTTGCCATTTATGGTGTATTAAGGAAAAAAATGCATGTCGATTCTTTTGTTGGCTTGCTTATAGAGTCTTTAATCATGTTACCAATAGCTATTATTTATTGGCTTTATTTTGTTGAAAGTCCTACCGCTGATTTAACCTTGAATAGTAATGTACTTAATATTACTTTAGTGATGGCAGGGGTTGTCACAACTGCACCTTTACTATGCTTTACAGCAGCGGCCAAACGACTAACCTTATCAAGCTTAGGTTTTTTTCAATATATAGGGCCAAGTATCATGTTTTTACTTGCGACATTCTATTATAAAGAATCAATGCAGACCGCTGAGTTCATCACCTTTGTTTTTATTTGGTCAGCATTAGTGTTGTATAGTTTTGACGCCTATAAGAATATAAAACGAGCGAAAATTAACTTGCAGTGATTAATAGCGGTAGAGTGATTTTACAGGTTACGCCTTCACCTAAGTTACTGCTGATATCAATATGGCCAGATAGTTTTTGTTCAATAATATTATAAACAATATTCATACCTAAGCCTGTACCACCTTTATTACGTTTAGTCGTAAAGAAAGGATCAAAGACTTGCGCTAATACATCTTTGCTCATACCAATACCATTATCCTGGTAAGTTAAGCAAACTTCATCAATGCGGTTTTGCTCGATGTTAATTTTAATATTATTGTTTTGTTCTTTGACGTCATTGTCTGATTGAAAACCATGGCGAATAGAGTTTGTAACCAAGTTAGTAATTACTTGTGCTAAAGCGCCAGGGATTGTATTGATTCTCATGGAGTCATCACCACTAAAGGAATAATGCACATTACTTTTTTTCATTTCATTAGACAATGTTGACATCACTTCATTTACATAACTAGCGATATTAACTTCTCTTACACTTTCAACGATTTGATCCGCGGCAACTTCTTTGAAGTTATGCATTAGTTCGATAACTCGTTCTAAACCTTTATTAGATATGGATGAAGACTCAGTTACAATATTTATATAGGACTGCAATTGCTTTTGACTTAATGATTTGTCGTTAAGTTTTTTAGCCATATCTTCAGTATTTTCTTGAATCAAGCTAGTTGAAGTAACCGCAATCCCTAAAGGAGTATTTATTTCATGGGCAACGCCAGCAATCAGCTTACCTAGTGAAGCCATTTTTTCAGATTGAACTAGTTGAGTTTGAGCTTCTTCTAAGTGGGTTAACGTTTCAGAAAGTTTTTGAGTGGTTTTTTTATTTTTAATAAATAAACCAACAACTAGAATCAAAACAAATGCGACAATAATTACTAAAACAATGGTAACGGTTATGGTGGTTCTTTGGCTAACTATCGTTTGCTGTTGGGCGGCAAGTTCACTATCTTGCTCAACTAAATCTTGCTGTTGGTCGGCAATACTTTGCTTTTGTGAGGTAATATTCTGTCGTTGTTGTTGCAGTATCATTTTATTTTGTTTGATTAAGTCAGCCATTTGTAGGTTTTCTTTTTCTTTAATTGCTACTTCTTGTTTTTTTTCGCTGACAGCTTGAGTTTGTACTGAATAGTTTTCATTTGCCTCATTCAATTGGTGTAGGATTTTCGCTAATTCACGCTCTTTATTTTTCTCATTTTTAATTAACTCTTTCATTGCTAATTGTTGTTTCTTAACTTCACTACTACTACGTTGCAAGTCTTGATTTAGCTTATTTAATATTACATTGGTTTGGCTTAATTTTGCTTGTTGGCGAGCTAATTCTGCATTTAATGTTAATTCACGGGCTCTTGTTTCCAGCATTGCTTGTTCTGTTTCACGGTATAATGAGGCAATATCTAGTTCTGTACCACCGAGTAAAAGTAATTGTGCAGAAGTGGTTAGTTTTTCATATACAATATTGGATTTATTAACTTCAAAAGAAATTGCATTTGAACCATTACTGTCAACCATGTTCAACATAGCATTGTGCTTGTCAGGACTATTATCAGTAACGAGTAAGGTTTGAGTGCCTCGTACTTTAATCGCTATTTGAGCAAGCTGATTGTTAAATTGTTTTGGAATGTAAAAAAGATCGCTTGCTTTAGCTTGTGTAAGATTGTGTAGTAATACTACCGAGATACCTTTATTTTTAACTCTTTTGTTTTTAAATGATTTTTTGAGTAAATCATGAATTTTTTTATCTTGGTAAACTCCAAGTACAAAATTGGCCTTTTTCTCTTCTTCAGGCCAGTTAATATGCTTTAAAAAGTTATAAATATAAGCTACTTTTATCTGCTCTTTATTTAATTGCTGAGCATTTGTACTTATTAAGAAGAAAAAAGCGCACAATAAGAGTGATTTGATGAATAGATTTGTTATTATTTTCATAATCCATTGAGATCTTAAAATAAGTTTCTTGTTAATTATAAAGTAGTGTAAAAAAGAAATAAAATCTTATTATAGCGCTAACTTTCCCGAAAAAGGCCATAAGGGCTATTTTATTATGCATAAAATTAAGACACCTGTGCAAGAACAGCAGTTATGTGCTGTTACATTATTGGGCAACTTAGTTGCCAAGCCTGATATTCGTTATCGCGCCAATCCTGTTTCGGCAATCACTGAAATTACCCTTGCGACTAGCTCAAAATGGTTAGATAAAAAAACAAACCAATATAAAGAATGGACTAGTTATCATCACATTAAAGTAGAAGGTGACCTAGTTGAGCAAGCACTTTTAACTGCGAATAAAGGTGATATTATTTTAGTGCAAGGCTATTTAAGTAATATAAAAGCAAGCAACGTTCAAACGACTAATGCAACAGTGCAAAATAATTTATCAATTGTTCATGCTAGTTTTATTCAAAAGTTTAATAAGGGCTATACTCAAACAGTAAATCAAGTTTTCTGTAGTGGTCAGATAGCTTCAGCACCACAATTAATTACGACGCAAAATAATAAAAACTTAGCGCAAGTGAATATAACAATCAACCAGCAAGATTATTCTGTTAATAAACAATCTTGGCAAAATCATAAAATAGAGCGAGAATTACATGTTTGGGGTAAGCAAGCTCAATACATAGTTGAAAATGCTCAGGTAGGAGATAGTGTTATGGTAGAAGGTAAATTGAGTTATTTAGCTACGGCGGAAAAAAAGCAATTTATAGAAGCTAAAATAGTACATTTATTATCTTAATTCAGTTAATAGCAGTCTCTTGAAGTTATTGAAAACAAGTATCCTTGGTTTCAGATACGCTTATGCTAAAAAAAACAAAGTGAATAGCTATGAATAGCAATCGATTTTTTTTCAATTTAATTAGAATTATGACGCATAGAGCTGTGTTTGTCTGTGTTTTCTGCCAGTTATCAGTGACCACTTTTGCTGAAGGTATTCATTATCAATTTAATAAAATTGCACAATTAAATAATGCGCAAGGTGAAGATTCTCAGTGGGTGCAGCTAGTTGTTCTACCAAACAAGATACAGCAATACTTTGTTATTAATGAAACAGGACAAATGTACTTTGTTGATAACATACAGAAGCAACATCCAGTCCTAGATTTAAGCACTAACCGTTCAAAAAAATCATCCCCAATCAAGTTTAGTGCTATCGAGTTACATCCCAACTTTGCTTTACGAGGTCAGTTAGGGCATCGCATTTTTTATACCGCTCATCTTGAAGTATTAGACGAGCAAAGTAGGACTAAACGTATACAAGAGCGCGGTGAGGAATTAGCTCTTAAGTTTGATGCAGTAATAACTGAGTGGAAATTTAACTCAGATGATTATAAAAAAGTTGGCTTAAGCACAAAGCGGGAAGTTTTGCGTATAGCTGTGCCTGATAATACTATGACAATTAAGCAAATGTCATTCAGCCCTTATACTAAGTCATGGAATGATGGTTTCGGTTTGCTTTATGTTGCTTTGAACGGAGAAGAAAAGTGGCAGAAACCTCTTTATTCAGGCGTGATTTTACGGATAAATCCTGCGAAGTTTGGTTTACGAAGCTTTACTGTTCCCAATAACAACCCCTATATAAAAGAAAATAATATTAAAGATGAATTATACTTGCTCGGGGGGCAAAACATTAAGCAGTTTATTTGGCCAAATAAAAACAGCGATGATATCTTGTTGTCTCACCAGTATGACGGGAAGTCTTTATTATCTTCAACAAATGGTCAAAATGATTGGCGGAATGATCCCCCTAAACAAATCATTTATCAAGGTGTGAAATCTATTGAGCACACTCTACTGTACCAAGGGAGTAACTTACCTTATTTACGGAACAAATTGTTCTTATTGATGCGAGAAAATCAACAATGGTCTCTTGAATCTTTAAATGTAACCTCTTCAGTTCATGTCAATTCGTCTGTAGAAAATAAACCACAGCAAGAATGGCAGTTTACCAGTCAGCAAATAGCTAGCAACAGTGAAGTTAGCTTTATTAATAATCGTGATGGAGAAGTGCTGATTTTCGATAAAATGGCAGGAAATATTTTTCAAATATTCCAAGATAGTTTGAGTATAGCAGCACCTGTAGAGGAACAAGTAATAAAACCCAAAATAGAAGCAGAGCCAGCTAACAGGTTTATTATGCTTTTCATTGTGATGATTGTCGCTGCAGTTGGATTTTATTTTTTTAAACGTAATCAATTTTCGGCAAAATCGGTTGTACGAAAACAGTTTGCACATATAGAACTAAGTGAGTCTAAATTACAAATTGGTTTATATCATCGCCACCAAAAGACTACGAATACAATTATTAACATTACTGATATTGCTAGTTGTGAAGTAAAATTAAATAACCTAACTATTAATATTATCAACCAAAAAGCAGGCCATGGTTTTAATAATGAGAAAGAACAAGATTTGCGTAATATTCTTACTAAAGAGCAAGTTGATAAAATGATAGATGGTAAAGTTAGACAAGTTAATTTGTTAATTACTGATATTGAAGAAAAAAAATATGCGGTTTGTTTATATATGCGTAAAGGAAGCGACCGTGTTACTAAGAAGACTTATTTAGCTGTTATTGATGATTTGATTGATTGGTGTTGGTTAATAGCAACAAAAATTAACGCAAATGAGACAAAAAAAAGAAACAAGAAACCCGTAACCTCTACGGAGTCTAAAATTGAATCAGTTGAGCAAAAGCACAAACAAAATTTGTTGTATAATCAACCTGCAGCAGTTCGTACGACCACTCATGAGTCTATTGAAGCTCATCAGAATGTAGAAGTCGATTTACCTCAAGAACAATTGGTAACAATGGATGCGGATGAAAATTTAGAGGTTGTTAATAAACATAACACGATAGACACAGGATTAGTTAATGCATTAGAAAAGCTAGTCGATTTGAAACAACAGGGGTTTTTAACACAGGAAGAGTTTACTAAGGCAAAAGAAAACTTAATGCAGAGTTTATTTGAGAAGCCTAAAAAGTAATATTAAAAAATAAAAAACTGCCAATACGGGCAGTTTTTCATGAACGAAACGCTTATTACTTAAGTGTTAAAAGATGTGTAATAAGGTTTTTATAATCTTCTTCAAAGTTATCTTTATCTAACTCTTTAACATTAATACGATATTTACCGTTGACAATAATCGTAGGCACACTTTTTAAAGCACCACTTTTAGATAGGGTATCTTGATGTTTTTTCATCGATTTAGCTTGAGAGCTAACATTAAAACTTTTCATTAACTTGTCAAATTTATCACCGTCAGCACCATTTAGAACAAAGATATTACGGATATCTTTTTCAGAAGTAATAACGGCACGTTGTATTTGAATGTAGTTAAATAATGCGCCTACTAATTTCTTTTCCATGTCGAGTTGCTCGGCAACCACAATAGCTTTACTTAACATACCTTGAATTTCTGGTGAAGCAGCGCGTAGAAAGTCAACATGGTTGCGTTTAAATTTCACATCCTCAGGTAAATTCTTTTTAACAGTTTCCATAAAAGGTTCAAAACGCAAACAGTGTGGACAATAGAAAGAAAAATATTCACGCACCTCTGCACTTTGTGAAGCTGTTTCGCTGACTTTTGTGTATTGCTTACCTTCGGTATACTTTTCAGCACAAGCAGTTATTGAGAAGGCTAAAAGTGGCATTAATAACACCATAAATAAGCGATGCATTTTTTTCATTATTGTTTTCCTAATTTGTTATATCTTGAATTCAGGTATTTAATCTATGTTCCACTGACAGAAAATCATCTGTCAGTTGGAGTTTAATCCTATAAAGTATTAAGCAGGTAATAAACTTAATGGGGGTTGCTGTAGTGCCGACATTTGCTCTTTAAGCATCAATATTTGCTGTTCCCAGTACTTTTCCGTATTGAACCAAGGGAAATTTCGTGGAAAGGCAGGATCTTGCCAGCGCTTACACAACCATGCCATATAATTAACAACGCGCATAGTTCTTAATGATTCTATCAAAATTAGTTGTGAAGATTCAAATGAAAAGAACTCTTCATAACCCATTAGTAGGGTGTCAATTTGTAACAATTGTTGTTGCCTATCACCGGAGAGCATCATCCATAAGTCTTGAATGGCAGGCCCTGTTCGGCAATCATCTAAATCAACAAAATGAGGACCTTCATCACGCCATAAAATATTACCAGCATGACAATCGCCATGTAAACGAATTTGCTCTTTCACTTGGTATTGCTTCGCTGCAACATCAATTACTTGCTCTAGAATAGTGAAAAATGGCTTATGTAATATCTTTGGCACAAAACTACTTTGTTCTATGGTATTACTTGCCTGATAAAGCATTTCATCAATATTAAAGCTTGGTCTGTGTACAAAAGGTTTTTGCGCGGCGACAGCGTGAATTCGGCCAACAAATCGACCCATCCATTCAAGTTGATCTAAATTATCGACTTCAAATATCCGACCACCGCGGCAAGGGAATACAGCAAAATGATAACCTTGATGTTCAAATAAGCTTGTTCCATTTATTTTCAATGGCGCAACTATGGGTAATTCTTGCTCATCAAGTTCAAAAGAAAAATCATGTTCTTCTTGAATTTGGGCTAATTGCCAACGCTGAGGTCGATAAAATTTAGTAACGTATTTAGTCAACTTTTCATCGTGAAATTGATAAACGCGGTTTTCGTAGCTGTTTAGTGCTAGTAAGCCACTGTCTACGTTAAAGCCTGCACTTTCTAGACCATCAATGATGGTATCAGGAGAAAGAGATTTAAAATCAAATTGTGCCATTGGTGCTCATTTTTTTTAAATTAATTTCATTGAAAACGTTATCGTTTGTTGAAAAAACGACTTTCACGTTCAATGCTAACATTATCTTGAGGTGAAATTTGTTCAACAGCAAAAGTAATGTCGGTCATATAACTTTTCAATTCATATGGGTCAACAGAAATACTGATAGGTAAAGTATATACAGCTGCCGCTTTAACAATGATCTCTTGCTTGCCATGCCATTGAGTATTTTCAATGCCCTTAATAGAGAGCTTATAAGTGTTGTCAGTTTGCGACATATTAAGAATTTTTAAGGTGAATACATTCTCTATTTCGCCATTGAAATTTTCTTTAGCTAGCTCTGTTCTATCTCTAATAATATCGAGTGATAAAGGTACACGATTCATGATTTCCAACACGAGCATAGTGCTCATAATCATTAAGACTACCGCGTAACCAATTAACTTTGAGCGAACAAAGTGAACTTTTTTCCCGGCAAGCTCATGCTCTGTTGTATAACGAATCAAACCTTGGTCGTACTTCATACGAGTCATAACACTTGAGCATGCATCAACACATGAGCCGCAATTTATACACTCATATTGTAAGCCGTTTCGAATATCGATGCCTGTAGGGCACACTTCAACACATAGGTTACAGTCAATACAATCACCCAGCCCTAATTCTTTAGGATCCTGCTTTCTGCCTCGGGCGCCACGGCTTTCACCTCTATCGTTATCATAAGCAACAGTTAACGTATCTTTATCAAACATCGCAGACTGAAAGCGTGCGTATGGACACATATGTAAGCAGACTGTCTCGCGCATCCAACCTGCATTGCCATAGGTGGCAAAAGTGAAAAAGGCCAATATTACCGCCATTGTAGCGGTAGTGTTCAAGGTGAGTACATTTATGAACAACTCGTTCATTGGTGAAAAGTACCCAGCAAAAGTCATTGCCGTAAATAATGAAAATAAAAGCCAACTGCTATGCTTGAATATTTTCTTCCATAGTTTTTTTCCATTCATTTTTTGTTGATCTAGCTTTCTACGTTGATTAGCTGTCCCTTCTATTTTCTCTTCAAACCATATAAAAATGAAAGTCCATACTGTTTGTGGACACATATAGCCACACCAAACACGACCTAAGAAAGTAGTGACAAAAAACAGTAAAAATGCACCAAAAATAAAAAACCAAGCTAATAACGTTAAATCTTGTGGCCATAGGGTTAGGCTCCACAAAGTAAAACGCTGCTCGCTAATATCAAATAAAACTGCTTGATGGCCGTTAAATTGTAACCAAGGTAAAAGTGCAAAAAAAGCAAAGTAGACTAAGTTCATACGCTGTCTAAGCTTTTGGAAAAAACCAGAGTTTTTACGAACGTATATTTGATCGCCAGGTTTATAACGTTCTTTGCCATTTTTAGCGGGATGAATTTTTACATTTTTAACGGGGATTTTAGCTTTGCTTGATGATAAAGGCTTTTCGTCAGTGCTCACGATAAATCAATCCTTAGAGGCGAGATAGTCTAAAAATAATTTTTATGTTATTGTCACCTTTGAGAATAACATAAATTAGAGCATACTAATATACGGAATTATATGAAAAATATATTGATCTTAATCGTTGCTGCGGCAGTTTTTTTACACTTTTACCCGCAACCTGAAGTTACTAAATTCTACAATGAGACGAAAGAGACATTGCTAGATGGTTTTTCAGAATTTAGCGACACCAGTGTGCGTTTAAAAGCAGATAAAATATTTATTGACTTAGAACCTCAGTTTGATAGTTTTTCTGCTGAAGAGATTGATTCTTTAAAAGAAATATCCTCATCTCGACGTAATGTGAACGATTTTTTTCAAGCATATTGTAAGGATAAAAAACGCAGTGCTATTTTTCATCCAACCAATCAAGCCAAAATATGCAAAACTATTACTCGATATGAAAACATGCTTTAACTTTCTAACATGTTAATTAATCAGATTGATATAACTAAGCCGATAACTTTTGGAGTAGTTTTGCAAAATTATCGGCACTACTTTGCGCTTGTTTATGTTCACCATTTTGAATTACCCAATGACCATTCACCATAACATCTTGAACTGTATTTTTCTGACTAGCAAAAATAACACTATCCAGTAAATGGTCATTATTATTAGCGAAAAGAGATGTTTGTTTTTCGTCAAGCACGAGCAAGTCAGCTTGTTTTCCTACTGACAAAGCGCCAGTATTTGAGTTAGTGCTTTGTGCCCCCCCCATTGCTGCTTTGTGCCATAGATTCTGACCAACAGATGCCACTTCAGGAGAAGCAAGTATTGCTCTTTGTTGTTTAGTTAAACGTTGGGCGTATTCTAACCAACGCAATTCTTCAATTGGATTTACTGATATATGGCTATCAGAGCCAATAGCAAAAGTACCCTTTAACGCTAAAAATTCTGTTGTTGGAAAAATACCATCGCCTAAATTCGCTTCTGTCGTTGGGCAAATACCCGCGATGGCCTTACTGGCAACAATACCTTTTTGTTCTTGTTCATTTATATGGGTAGCATGAATTAAACACCAATACTCATCTAGTTCGATATTGTCTAATAGCCATTGCACAGGGCGCTTTGAATAATGTTGCAAACAATCAGTTACTTCTTGCTGTTGTTCGGCTATATGAATATGAATTGGTGCTTTATTGTCGAGTGAACGAACATGTTCAACGGCCTTAGTAATTGATTTTTTATCAACTGCACGTAATGAATGTGGTGCTATGCCAATATTAGTATTTGGGTATTCTTTGGTTAAAGCAAAGCATTCGCTTACCAATTGATTAAATTGTGCTGTGGAATTGATAAAACGCTTTTGTCCTTCATTTGGCTCTTGTTGACCAAAACCGGCATATTGATACAAAACTGGCAGCATAGTTAAACCAATACCTGAATTTTTGGCTGCTTTAAAAATAGCGTGTGCCATGGTTGCTAACTTGTCTTGTGATTGGTTTTGTGATTGATTTTCTGAATCCTTTTGCGAGTATGTATTTCCATCTAAATCATGATGTAGATAATGAAACTCAGCAACGCGGGTATAACCCATTTTTAGCATTTCTATGTAAAGCTGTTGGGCAATGACTTGGGCATCGTCATGGCTTAATTGAGCAAGAAACTTGTACATTATTTTTCGCCAAGTCCAGAAACTATCTTTCCCTTCGCTTCCTTGTTCACTAAAACCGGCGAATGCTCGTTGAAACGCATGAGAATGGCAATTAACCATGCCAGGGATTACTGCGCCTAAAAGTACATAGGCACTAGCGTCTTTGCCTGAAGTGATGGCCGTAATAATACCGTTTTCAATGGTGATAGTTTTATCCGTTGCCCAGCCGTCACTTAATAAAATATTTTTAGCATAGTATTTTTTCATTTTAATTCTCATTTTTTCCGGATTCAAATTAGCTATTTGGCAAACTATTGCTTACTAAATTCAGCTAAGCATTCAACAAATTTCTTTAGTTGCGCCTTTACTTGTTCAGCTTTTTTCTCATTATAGTGGTCACTTGGTTCGTCCATATAAGTGTGCTGCGATAACTCAAGTTGAATAGCATGAATATTATTTTCTGGATCACCATAAGCACGGGTAATATAACCACCTTTGAAGCGGCCATTGAAAACACTGGTATAGGGTGAAAAATCGATATGTTGAATACTGTCTGCTAGTGATTTATCACAACTTGAACCATCAGCAGTGCCGAAATTAAAGTCAGGTAACTTACCTTCAAAAAAACGTGGTACTCGTGACAAAATTGAATGAGCATCAAGTAATACAACTCGGTCGTATTGTTGTTTTAGTTTCGCTAAAGTATCAATTAAAGCTTGATGATATGGCTGCCAGTAATGCTCAACTCTAGTTGATACTTCTTGTTGCGTTGGTTGCTGATTTTTAAGATAAAGTGGTGACAAATCAAAAGCAGTTGTTGGGCATAATTCTGTATTGTCCGCACCAGCATACAATACTTCGCCATTTGGGTTTCGGTTTAGGTCAATCACATAGCGACTGTATCGAGGAGATAGCGTATAAATTCCCATTGCTGAGGCAAAGTCATATAGCTTGTCCATATACCAATCAGTATCTGCAAGGCTTCGGGCGTTAGGTGTCATGGTGTCAGCAATATCTTTGGGTATCTGCTGACCATTATGAGGCATGCTGATCAGCATCCCTATATTGCCTGTTGATAAGGAGTAAGTTGAATTCATCGCTAGTTCTTCTTGGTTGATACTAATTAATAAAGTAAGTATTACTTATTTCGCACACAACTTGTATATACAAGTTGTTGTTAATTTATCATGTTGAGCTAGTGATTAGCAAATTTTTAGTATGTTTATAGGTTATTTAACTATTTCACTAACTCCGCAGCCTTCAATAATAACTCTTCATGCAGGCGAACTTTATAATTAGGGTTTACGTAATTAAATTGTACTAAACCTTTACTATCGATAACGTAAATGGCTGGTACAGGTAATACTAGCCTCTTATCGCCAGACCTGTTTTTTTGCAATGGGTTCTTTAAATCCATTTTGGCTAAGTATCTATCAGTAACTTTTTGACTTGCATAGTAAGCTAAACCAAAAGCTTGGCTAGTAACTGAATTAAAGTCAGCCAATAATTGATAGTCTAGTTGATGTTTACCAATACTTTTCTTTAAATCTTGCTCGTTATCAGTCGAGATGCCAACTAGTTGAAATCCTAGTTCATTAAGTTGTGACTCTATTTTCTTTAATTGACCCATTTGCGTATTGCAAAAAGGGCACCAACCCCCACGATAGAAAAACAAAATTGTCTTCTTGCTGTTTAAAACTTGCCCTAATGAAAGTTTATTACCTTGGCTTGTGGTGACTTGAATGTTTGCGGGGATACGCTGACCATTCATTAATGGAGTAACCTGTTCGGCTGTTTCGGCAATAACTTTAGCGGGTTGCAAGTTGCTAGTTGCCAATGCTTGGGGATTTGCGACTAAAACCCAAAGGCTAGCGAATAAAGTGTTTTTTAAAATACGCACTATGTTTCCTTAAAATAAATCTATTAATTATTGATGTACACAAAAGAAAAGACCAGAGAATCGAAAAAGAATTTCAAGGAAGAAAATATGATCTTATCGTGTATTGTTTTTTTAGATTAGGGTTATCAATTTAAATCATTTTAATTGTTTTATGTTTTGTTGAATAATAGCTTTATCAAAATTTGAACGCACAAAATTAAACTACTTTAGATAAATTAAGGAAACAAAATGTCTACTCAAAATACAAATTTAGAAACTACTTTTAAAAATAAAGAAGGTCAAAAAGTTCCTTCAGTAACATTTCCAATTCGTGTTAATGACGATTGGAGTAAACGCGATACCGAAGAAATTTTTGCTGGAAAAACGGTTGTTGTTTTTTCTTTGCCGGGTGCGTTCACGCCAACATGTTCGTCAACTCACTTACCTCGTTATAATGAATTAGCGAGTAAGTTTTCTGAAAATGGTGTTGATGAAATCTTATGTGTTTCAGTTAATGATACGTTTGTTATGAACGCATGGGCAGCAGATCAAAATGCAGAAAATGTAAGTTTCATTCCTGATGGTAATGGTGACTTTACTGATGGTATGGGTTTACTTGTTGCTAAAAATGACATCGGTTTTGGCAAACGTAGCTGGCGCTATTCTATGCTTGTTAAAGATGGTGTTATAGAAAAAATGTTCATTGAACCTGACTTACCAGGCGACCCGTTTGAAGTATCTGATGCTGATACAATGCTAGCTTATATTAATCCAGAAGCGATACAGACAGCGCAGGTAAGCTTATTTACTAAACCAGGTTGTCCGCATTGTGCCAGAGCAAAAGCGTTACTTACTCAGCAGGGGTTAGCATTTGAAGAATTAACATTAGGCGATGAAATTAGCATTTCAGCTATGCGAGCAATTACTAATGCGGATACTGTGCCGCAAGTTTTTATTGATGGTAAACATATTGGCGGAGCAGATGACTTAACAAAATACTTTGCATAGTTGGTAAGCACAATTTATAGCTCGCTAAATGGTACTAGGCGCTATCTTTTTACTTAGATGTAAAGATATAGCGCTTTTTTTTGATATAATGAAGTTCAAATTGAGTTAGCAAGCATATTCCATGGACAATCAACCCTATAACCCATTACACGGTGTTACCTTAAAAGCTATTGTTACTGAGCTTGAAGCTTATTTTGGCTTCGAAGCCTTGGGTAAACAAATCAATATAAACTGTTTCACTAAAGATCCTAGTATTAAATCCAGTCTTAAATTTTTACGAAAAACACCTTGGGCGAGAGAGAAAGTAGAGCAGCTCTATATTAAAAATAAACATCGCTTATCTAATGAATAGAGCAGAAAATAACAAACATAGTCCAAAATGCTATTAAAACACTGGCATAGTTCATAAAAATAACCAATGATGTGGCTCCTATTTTTATCACTAGAAAAATATCATGACGACACCTAATCACTATATCCTCACTTGGCAATGCCCAGACAACTTCGGCGTTTTAGCAAAAGTCTCTCAAAGCTTATTTGAACATGGCGCTTTTATTACTGAAACGTCTCAATATAGTGACCCTTATACGGAAACATTTTTTTCTCGTATTGCTTTTGATGATCGTAACTTAACGGTTTCTGCAAATGAGTTTATAGAAGCATTAGATGATTTAGCTAAACCTCTCAACATGGAATATAAGTTACGCAATAAAACTGATGTGCCTAATGTCATTATTGCGGTTTCAAAAGATGACCATTGTTTAGTGTCGCTGTTAACAAAATGGAAATCAGGTGTACTGCCAATAAATATTGTGGCTGTTATGTCTAATCATCAAGATTGCCAATCATTAGCTGACTGGCATGGTGTACCTTTTCATCATTTTCCTATAACGAAAGACACCAAGGCAGATCAAGAAGCGCAAATACTCGCATTGATGAAAAAATGCAAAGCTGATTTACTGGTGCTTGCACGTTATATGCAAATTTTGTCAGATGATCTTTGTCAACAATTGGCAGGGCGCGCTATTAATATTCATCATTCATTTTTACCTAGTTTTAAAGGTGCTCGCCCATACCATCAAGCACATGCTCGTGGTGTAAAAGTGATTGGTGCAACAGCTCATTATGTAACCGCTAATTTAGATGAAGGGCCTATTATTGCTCAAGAAGTAAAACCCATTAATCATACTTTTACTATAGAGCAAATGGTGCATATGGGTCATGACCTCGAAGCCACAGCCTTAAGTCATGCTGTGCGAAATCATGCAGAGCAACGCGTGTGTTTGAATGGAGACAAAACAGTAATATTAGCATAGTTTCCTTCGACTCTTCGACAAGCTCAGAGCTCAGGACAAGCGGAATATGGTTTTTATCCTGAGCGGGAGCAGTCGAAGGGTGTAAAAATATCTATACAATCAGGCGTAGTGAATTGCTGACGTTAATTAAGTGGCTAAATAAGGTTAAAATTAGTTAACTCAGCAAAGGTATGATTAAAATTAGCACATACTTTAGTAATTCATAAGATGTCTAGAAAATGATAAATATTGAAAAAATCCACCACGTTGCCTATCGCTGTAAAGATGCTAAAGAAACAACAGACTGGTACAAAGATAAATTGAATATGGATTTGGTTTTAGCTATTGCAGAAAACGAAGTCCCCTCAACTAAAGCGCCAGATCCTTACATGCATATATTTTTAGATGCCGGTAATGAAAATGTTTTAGCCTTTTTCGAAATTCCTAATTCGCCTGATATGGGCCGAGATGAAAATACTCCAGCCTGGGTACAACATTTAGCACTACGCGTAGAAAGCCTGGAAACGCTAATTTCAGCAAAAGAAGAGTTAGAAAATAAAGGTGTTGATGTTTTAGGCCCTGTAAATCATGGTGTTTTTAAGTCAATATACTTCTTTGATCCAAATGGACATCGTTTAGAATTAGCGGCTAATACAGGTACGCCAGAACAGTATAAGCAGCTGAATGAAGTCGGCGCTGAGATGATTGAAGAATGGTCGAAAACTAAGCGAGCTCCTCGTCATGCAGCTTGGTTACACGAACAGGATTAAAGCAAGTTCAGAGTCTTAACTCACTAGTTATAGATTACTCGAAACTATCAATTACTTTTTAGCTGTTAATGGCGTAAAATAGCGCAATTAACAGTTAAAAAAGTATCAAGTTCATGGCTCGTACCAAAAAATCTAGAAAACCAGGTGGCGCCCCCACCGCTAAACCTAAGCTAAGTAAAGTTGAATTAGCTAACGTTGAAAAAAGAGTGCGCAAAAAAACAGGCAAAAAACCTGGTAATCGTCAACAAGAAGCTCAACCTCTTCAAGGCTCAGATCAAAATGCTAGTCTAAAGAAAGATCCTCGCATTGGCAGCAAAAAGCCAATTGATCTTGGTGGCACGGTTAAGACACCTCAGCCTAAGTCTAAGTCATCTAAATCAAATGAAGCCATTAAAGCTAAGCAAAGTCCTATCGCAGCAATTCGAACCGTTAGTAGTGATAGCGTAGATGCTGAATTAACCTTAGGCCAAGAGTTAGATAACATTGAAGCTGATGAACGCTTGCAAGCTATTCTAGAAAAACAAGAAAATGAACTTGATCTAACCGAAGAAGAAGTTGATTACTTTAATGACAAGATGGAACGACATCAACAAATAAGTGCCCAGTTAGATGAAGACGAAGAAGAGGAAATAAGCAAACCTAGTGCTACTTCTGAAGATGATTTGTGGGATAAGTTAGATAACTCATCTTTACCTGATTCTTAATAAGGCTAGCAGACATGAGCGAATATTGGCTTATTGCACTGGTTTTAGCTGTCATTATCATTGCTAGTTTAGCATTTTATGCGGGTAAGTTGTTAAAGCAGCTTAACGCGCAAAAACATGCTCAGCAGCAGGCGGAGTTAACCCGTCAACAGGCCTTAGCAAAGCATGATCAAAACGTGCTTGCTAGTGTAAAAATAATTGTTCGAGCTATGCAAGAAGAGCAATGTGATTTTAGCGAAGGTTGCTGGCGTTTATCGGTATTGCTCGATTCATTAAAGTTGAGTAGTGAACTTGCACAACAGTTCCCTGCAATATTTAAGTTATATAATGAGATAAAGCACCTTTCAATTCTTGATGATCGAAAACAATTAGAAAAAAAGCAACGAATGAAAGAAGATTATCAACGCATGACACTAGAAGCAAAATTACATAGCGAAATAGTGTCAGATCTTGATCTACTTCAACAATACACTACTGAAAGAATGACTATACTTAACACATAAATTAAAACTCTATTTTTGAGGTATGCATTATGACAGAGCAATTGAAATCAAAATTTACTCAGCGTATTGTCGAACTACAAAAGCGTATTGGCGCTATTCACCGTGACTTTGCTGACGGCCGTGATTCGGACTGGGCTGAGCAAGCTGGTGAGCGTGAAAATGAAGAAGTGCTCAATGCGCTTGAATCTGAAGCTAAAATTGAAATACAGCATTTGTCCAATGCCATTACACGTATGGAAAAAGGTAATTATGGTATTTGCCAAGCATGCGGTGAAGACATTAGTCCACAACGTTTACAAGTACAGCCTGCTGCAGAAAATTGTATTCAGTGTGCTGAATAGTTACCAACATATTTGATTCGAAACACTAGGGTCTGTTGAACTTTCATGTTTAAATTTTGTTCGAATTAAATGCTTTGTGCTCGCGGCGCTAGGAATGTAGCATAGTCGTTCTATGTAAATTCCTCGCAACAAAGAGCAAGAAGCATTTAAACGAATTCGAAGGACAGCGTTTATTAGCCATTTCTGCTTCGTTATCGGCTATTCAAGTAGAGCAACTACGATATATAGCCTCTGCCTTGCATAAAAGGCTAATAAACAGCGGCAAAAACAATCAGCAAAGATCAACATACCCTAATAAAAATTGAAAGACTTGCGTTTAATCAATACGGCCAAATGTTAGTGGTGTATAATACCTCTAATTATTTAAATGGTGCCTGTTTAAGGTGTGAACAAGATGCAAGTCAGTCAATTTTTCGATCCTCAATTACTCAATAAATATAACACTAGTGGCCCAAGGTACACCTCGTATCCAACAGCCCTTGAGTTTCATGATGACTTTAAACATGGCGACTTTGTACAAGCAATAAAAAATTCACCCAATCGTGAGTTGTCTTTGTATGTGCACATTCCTTTTTGTCATACCCTTTGTTATTACTGCGGTTGTAATAAGGTCATTACTCGCCATCGTGATAAAGCCGATACTTATCTAGAATACCTTGCACAAGAAATTGCACTGCAAGCACCACTATTCACTGATTATAAAGTGAAGCAATTACATTGGGGCGGCGGTACACCAAGCTTCTTAACGCATAAACAAATCACCACCTTAGTTGCTTTATTAAAAGAAAAGTTTGATTTTTCTGATGATCTAGAAATGAGTATTGAAATAGATCCGCGTGAAATTGAAATGGATTTGGCCGAACACTTGTTTTCTTTAGGCTTTAATCGTTTATCTCTTGGTGTTCAAGACCTAGACAAAAAAGTGCAAGAAACCATAAACCGCGTGCAGTCGACTCAGTTTATTGGTGATTTCATTGGTCATGCTAAAGAAGTTGGCTTTAAATCAATCAATATTGATTTAATTTATGGTTTGCCGCATCAAACATTAGAGAATTTCGCAAAGACTTTAGATAAAGCTCATGAGTGGGACGTAGACAGAATATCACTGTTTAGTTATGCCCATTTACCAAGCCGCTTTGCTGCCCAACGCAAATTGCGTGATGAATGGTTACCTGATGTAAAACTAAAATTTGCATTGATGAAGCTTTCTATTGAAACACTCTGTAACTACGGTTATGACTTTATTGGTATGGATCACTTTGCTAAACCGAATGATGAGCTTTCTATCGCGCAAGGTAATGGTACTTTGCACAGAAACTTTCAAGGTTATACTACCAAAGGTGGCTGTGACTTATTAGGTTTAGGCGTTTCTTCAATTAGCAGTATTGGTCGATCATTTGGTCAAAATATTAAAGAATTGCAAGGTTACTATAAAGCGATTGAAAATCAACAGCATGCGCTTGAGCGTGGTGTTAGTTTACATGATGATGACATATTACGTGGTGAAGTCATTCGCGAACTCATGTGTAACCTTTATCTAGATAAAGAATTGATCAATGAAAAATATAATATTAATTTTGATGAATATTTTGCTGCAGACTTACCATTACTAGATACTTTTATCGAAGATGGTTTAGTAGAGAATACAGCAAAATCGATTACCGTTAATCAAAAAGCCCGCTTACTTATTCGTATTATTTGTATGAGCTTTGATGCTTACATGAAAAAGCATGTTAGCCAGCAACGTTTTTCACGCGTAATATAGGTTTTCCTTTCTGCCTTCTTAGCCCCTTTAACTGCTTTTCGCTCAGGGAGAAAGGAAATGTTAGAGGGAGCGGAAACCCCGAGGGTAGGAACTATCAGCGTAAAGGAAAGTACTGTAAACGCCAGTTAAATTAACCATTTCCCTAGATCTTGTCGAAGAATGTAAGCGCTTGCATTACATTGGCGCGTTATATATGATTGTCTTTTGTTTGATCAGCTTTGATGTTTATGAATTATATAAACCGTGGTTTTACGTTGATAGAGCTCTTGATTACAATAGCTATAGTGGCTATTTTAAGTAGTATTGCTTTGCCTTCATATATTAGTTACGTGCAAAAAGGGCGGCGAGTAGATGTGCAGCATTTTTTATTGCAACAAGCAGCAGTACTTGAGCGACAATATACACGCCTAGGTGGATACCCAGACAGTTTTAATATTGCTAGCTCAGATTACTACAGCTTTAGTTATCAAGCATCAACAAGCGCTTTAGCTACCATAGATACAAATGATTCAACTACTTTTATAATAACGTCAACTCCAATCAGTTCACAGTCAGGAGATAGCTGTGGGGAGATGACAATCAATCAACAAGGAGCTACTACCCCTTCAGGAAGTGATTGCTGGCTTTAAGATGAAAAAATCAAATGGATTTACTTTATTCGAATTATTAGTTGTTATAGGTATTATAGGTATTTTAGCGATGGTCTCTATGCCATCTGTTTCTTTGCTAATTAAAAAAAACCGTCTAACAACAAACATTAATCATTTACAAAGTGTTTATAAATTTGCTCGCAGTGAGTCAGCAAAGCGAGACCGAATTATCCAACTCGATGAAGTTGACGGTAATTGGCTGGTAAAACTGAACGATGAAACTTTGGTTAGTTTTATTCCTACCCACTCTTCAATATCTGTAACAGGTCTCGCTGATAAAACAATTCAAGCAACCGGTGAAACAACCAGTGGTAATTTTTTGGTTACTGATGGTGATAGTGCTACTACTGATTTTCGTTTATGCATTTATGTTAGTGGTCAAAGTTACGTTACAACGGGGGCATGTGCATGAAGCCATATAAGATTACCTGTCACAAGAAGCAGTTAGGTTTTACCCTTATCGAGGTTTTGGTAGCATTAGTCTTATCTGCAATTGCTTTATTAGGTTTAGCCGTTGCCCAAATTAAATCACTTCAGTATGCAACCAACAGTTTTCATTACACTGTGTCATTAATTCAGGCAAATAATGCAGTGGAACAATTTTGGTTAGACTTATGTGATTTACAACAAGGTAATCAAGCATACGACGAGGGTTATAAAACTAGTCTTTCACCAGAACTGTCAGGTTATTACATAACGTTACCTGACAGCTTCAGTAATGATTTTCAATTATTAATAGATTGGAATGATGAAAGGTTAACTGATGGTTTAGAGAATCAAGTCCAAATCAATGTTTCATTTCCAGACTTACCTGCTGGTTGCTGAAAATGATTAAACAATATCACTCTAGAAAGTTGTCCGCAGGGGTCACCCTAATTGAGTTAATGATAGCCATGGTAATCAGTTTAGTGTTAATTGCTGGTTCAATCGCTTCATATACATCAATTTCACTCACCCTACAAACCAGTAAAACACTCGAGAATGCTCAAGAGGTTCTCCGCTACAGTTCTCAGGTATTTTATCGTAGCCTAAAGCAGACCGGTGCTATTCCCTTATTAGATGGAACGGATTCTATCATTGTTTCACAAGATGCTGGCGTTGTTGCCTGCAATGGTCAAACCCCCATAGCGGCTTATACAGAAACCTATACTTATGCCTCACCAAATTTATTGTGTGACATTGGTAATGGCACCGAAGTGATATTAACGGGCATCACAAATATTGCCTATGAAATAAGCGGTAATAGTGTTTCGGTTACGGTAACACCCGAAGGGTTACCTGAAAGATATGACAATGGGGTGCAAATTGATGTTGCCCTTATACGCGTTATTTTTGAGCAAGCTACTGCGGAGTAATATTGATGTATACTCGTAAGCACCAAGGTGGTTTTACTATAATCACCGTAATACTTTTGATTCTTATGGCAAGTATCATTGTCATTCACTCTTTAAAAGATAATATTGTTCAAGAAAGGTTAAGTGGTAATTTTCAAAAGAAAATTAATGCTAGACTGCTTTCTGAAAAAGGGATATTTGACGCATACGATACCTTAACAAAATTGCTCACTGAGGACGAGGGGTTATCTATTGCTGAGCTAATCACTATCACCAATAATGGCATCATTACCGGGCAAGGTACAATAATCCATAGCGGTTATGAAGTGGTAATTAGCGAAACAAGCTCTGGTGAGATAACCATTACAAGTATAGGAGAGCGTTATGAAGGAGAACACACTCTTTCGGCAACTTTTACTTTAGTACCAGGGGAAAGTGGTTCGCCATTTAACCACGCAATTGTTGGTTGTGAAGGAGTAACTCTTAATGGCAGCGGCACAATAAATAGTTATGATTCTGCTATTGGTAACTATAGTAGTTCAATAGCTGAAAATGAAGGTGATGTTTCTACAATTGATCCTGATTCAGATGTTGTACTTAACGGCCATTCACCGATTTATGGAGATGTTAAATCTACAGGGGGTATTTCTTTAGGGGGCTCTTCTCCTGTTCACGGAAACCTCCATGCCAGTGGTGATGTCTTTATCAATCAATCAATCGTTGATGGTTATGTATGGGCTGTTGGTGGTTATGAATTAAAAGGAGGAACCGTAAAGGAATATGTCAGGGCAAATGATTTTGCCAAAATGGGGTGGGGCTCTATTATAGAGAACATCAATAATTATGGCTTAGATATTCTCTATGGAGGTAACGATACTTTTAAAGATACCACCAATAATAGTCATTATGCTCAGGCAAAGTATCAAGTAAACCCAAATATAGAGCCCGTACCTGAGTATGATCCAAGTGCACCAGATTATGATGCCACTGACCCTGCTACGAACTGTGACCCAATTAATATAGCCTCTATCGTTACAGCCATTGATGATGGATCAACTTCACTCGCAAATCTTAGTATTGGTGCCACTCAAAGCTATCAGCTTAATACAATTGAAGGGCGCTATACCGCAAATGGCTCCTCAGTACTCACCCCAACAACAAGCACCGTTTTTGGCAGTGAAAATACTCAAATATTTAAAGTTGCCGACTTCAAGCTATCAAGTGATGCAATAATGAACGTTACCGGGGGAGATGTTATTCTTTTTGTTGATGGAAGTTTCAGCATGGCGGGGAATAGCAAACTTAATATTGCGGCTGAAAGCAGCTTAACTGTTATCATCACTGGAAAATTTTCCGTTGCCGGTAGTGCGCAAATTATAGCTGAGCAAGAAGGATTAACCGCAACAGGGCAGCCTGCAATGTCGTTATTCTCATCTTTTGACGGTGTCAATGGTGTTTCAATTACTGGGTCTTCAGATATCTACGCTGCAATATATGCCCCCCTGACAGATGTAAAAGTTGTTGGTAGTGGAGCAATTATGGGCTCTGTTCGCGCTAAAAATGTTACAGTAAGCGGCGGTGGAGGCATACATTTTGACTCAGCACTTACTAATGCTGTAAATGGCAGTTTCACCAGCAATAACTCTCGCCTTGTATTAAAGACTTTGAAATATTTTTAAATTGAGTCCAAAGTAAATTATTATTCTTAATTTTAAAAGCTAGATAATAATATTTTTCGTGTAGTAACAAATATATTCCCCTACACACCTTTGGTGTGAGGGAATCCAATTATCTCAAAACTATTAATTCGCTTCTTGAATTTTAAACCACTCCTAAACTAAATTGACAATTTGCACTAGTAAATATTAATTCAGTACCTTTATCAGTTTTGGTCTCTTTAGCTAAGCCTATCCATTGGTAATAAACATTTCGATGTAATTTGGCCACTAAATTACGACGAACAGTGACATAAATCTCACCTGCTGCATTTTGTGTAATAGGGTGTTCAGCATCTAAAACAAACTCATCACCGACATTATTGCTAACAATCATGGTAGTTTTATTTTCGTCTTGCCAATACCATTGGGTTAACACAAAAGGTGCATCTTCTACCGATATTTTTATTTTCTCAACAGGAGTAACAAGAAAGTAGTCATTTCCTTCCTTTTTAAGAACAGAAGAAAGCAGTTTGACCAAGGTTGTTCGCTTAAAAATAGTGCCAGCATAAAACCAGTCACCATTGGATTTTATTTGTAAATCCATCTCACCACAGTATTCAGGATCCCACAACTCAACCGGAGGAATTTTATCTCCATGTGCTTTTATTTGAGCAGATATTTTTTCTAAGGACATAATTAATCCTAACTATGATTCAATGAGTTTTTGCTAAACCTATATGCCTAACAACTGCAAACAAGTATTATGCCAATTAATCGCTGCTAATTATAGACAAAGGATATCATTCATTGGAAATTGCAAGTTTTTCGATTGAGCTATTATCATTTTTATTCATCATTGCTATTGTTGCTGGGTTAATAGACACCCTTGCCGGGGGCGGTGGTTTAATTTCCTTACCAGCTTTAATTTTAGCAGGCGTTCCACCGCTAGCAGCACTAGGAACAAATAAGTTACAAGGTAGTATGGGCACAGCTACTGCGACTTATTTGATGTTTAGAAATAGGCGAATTAACTATCGGGAAAGCAAGCCTTTGATGCAATCTGCTTTTATTGGCGCCACTATTGGCGCTATAGCCGTGCAGTTTATCAATACCGATGTTCTTTCTTTTGTTATTCCCATGGTGCTTTTACTTATTGTTGTCTATTTCGTTGCATCGCCATTGATGAAAAAGAAAAGCAATAAAAATCACTTATCAAGCGGGGCTTATAAAAATAGTGTATTGCCGCCTATAGGGTTCTACGATGGCATGTTTGGCCCTGGAACCGGTTCTTTTTTCGCTTTAGCAGGTGTCTCTTGCAGAGGTCATGATCTCATCACGTCAACAGCCATAGCCAAATCGCTCAACTTTGCCACCAATGTCGCATCATTGATTATTTTTCTCGCTGCGGGACATGTAGTGTGGGTAGTCGGGTTAATTATGATGTTAGGGCAGGCAATAGGTGCACATTTCGGCGCTCATTTTCTTTTTAAAATCAAACCATCATATTTACGTTTAGTTGTAGTTATTATGAGCACAAGCATGTTGGTAAAATATAGTTATTCTATGGGCTGGTTAAATTAACAGCACGATAGAGTGGAAAATACACTAAAAGGATAAATTTTTCTTGTCAATCTACGCATAAATGCAATATACTCCACGCGCCTTACCACAAGGCGTGTTCAGTAAAATCAGTGGTGGCTATAGCTCAGTTGGTAGAGCCCCGGATTGTGATTCCGGTTGTCGAGGGTTCAAATCCCTTTAGCCACCCCATCTTTTATATCTCCTTGAAAAGTCCTTAAGCTATCCATCAGTTCAATAGCCATGCTACATTTAGTGTAAGCGTATAGGGAATGGCGTCTAAACGACTAATTAAGATCAAGGTAAGTTACTTCAAACAATTATTTGAGGTAACTTATGAGAATTTCACGTAGCCAAAAATAATCGCTTTCATTATCAAAGTAAAAAACCTAAACTCAATAAATGTTGTTCTTAAAGTAATAATGAGGTTTTGTGAAAGCAGTTTTTTCTTCTTTTTATTTAGCTATTTTTCTCATTCTGTTTTTCCCATCTTCTTCAATTTCGGTTGCAGCAACCATTGATATACAACAATTACCTAACAATGCCATAGGTGAGTCTTTCACAATTTATCCAGAAGAAAATACGCGTTTTGCTGTTGCCGATGTACAGACTTTAATGTTGAAACAAGCAGGGCAGCATTACGCTGAGCCACATTTAAACTTTGGATTGTGGTCTAAACCTGTTTGGTTAGTGACTAATTTACGTAACAGTCAGGCACACCCTATGGTTAAGCGATTAACATTAAGTACTTCTTGGATAGATGAATTTGATGTTTATCAGGTTAAAAATGGCGAAGTATTCGCTCAACATCAACATGGCGATAAATTCCCTTATGCTCAGCGAGAAATAGATAGTCGATATTTTAGCCTTGATTTAACTGTGCCTGAAGGTGAGTCTCAGTTAATTATTCGTGCGGCTTCGTCAGACCCTCTCGTATTGTCAATTTACTTGCAAAATTTAAATACTCAGCAAAAAATGTTTTCGGCTGAAGCGTACCGTTATGGTTTTGTCTATGGATCTATTATTGCTTTAATGTTGTATAACTTGTTATTAGCCCTGAGTTTAAAAAGCAGAGATAACCTTTATTATTCTGTTTATATGTTGGCATTTTTACTGATGAATTTTTCTTACAGTGGCCATAGTTATCAGTTGTTTTGGTCTGAGTCGGCTGAAATGCAAAAGTGGGGCAACCCCGCTTTTATGTTGCTGTTTAATGTTACCGGATTATTGTTTGCCCGTAATTTTTTGAACTTAGCTACTACCTTGCCACATATTAATAAATGGCTAAACCCCATCATTTTTGGCGTAGCGAGTGTGTTAGTACTGGGTATTGCAACCAATAGTCATGCATTTGTTATGTTTTTAGCTTTTTTCGCCATGCTAATTTTTACCTTTAGCATGATGGCGATAGGTATTGCCGCTTATTTAAAGAAAATTAAGGCGGCGGTGTATTTTTTACTGGCAACAATTATGGGCGTTGGAGGCACGCTTATTACCTGTTTAACCGTGTGGGGCATTATTGAATATAACCCTTACGCTTATATGGCTATTGATTTTGGCATGATAGTAGAGGCCACCTTGTTATCGCTGGCATTAGCCAATAAGTTTAATCAAGCGGAAGAAGATAAGCTTGTTGCTCAGAAAATGGCTAATTTAGACCCGCTAACCAACTTATATAATCGCAGGGCATTTTATGAAGTAGCGCCGCAATATTTTCAAAAACAAGTACCGCTTGCAATCATTATGTTTGATTTAGACAGTTTTAAAGGAATCAATGATACTTATGGCCATAAAGTGGGAGACGAAGTATTAAAATCAGTTTCTAAAGCGTTAAAAAAACAGGCACGTAAAGCTGATTTAATCGCCCGTTGGGGCGGTGAAGAGTTTATCGCGTTATTACCCGAAACTGACCTACAAACGGCGAGTGTAATTGCTGAACGGTATAAGTTAGCAATCAATGCTTTAGTTATTACTCAAGATAATATTGGTATTTCAGCAAGTATTGGAGTGGCTGTGAGTGATGTGCAAACTAAAGATGTTGAACAACTAGTATCTTTGGCAGATGACAAACTATACCAAGCCAAAGCAAAGGGTAAGAATTGCATTGTTTTTTAAGCAGGATAAAATAAAAAAATCAGCAATTATAAATTATGTAATGGTTTATGTATTAAATGAAGCTAGCATCCAAATCATTAGAGTATGGCGAAGTGAAAGACTAATGCAGTTGCCATAAAAACTAAAGAGTATAAAAGCTCTCTGGTATTTTTCTGTGAGTATGCAACGGCAGTAAATTACACTTAAATCCAAGCGATGACATGGACAACACTTGTAATATCTAGCTTGATACACGTTAATCCAAGTAAATCTTATATCGACAGCGTGATTGTGATTCCGGTTGTCGAGGATTCAAATCCCTTTAGCCACCCCATTTCTTTTATAATACAAGTTCTTTAAATCAAAGCCTCAGGGCATATTCTACTATAATCAGTGCCTTCTGATGTTCGCTCCTGTGCATATTCTGTGAGTATTTGACGCGTTAATCATAGGACTCATCTCAAAGGGGGATTTTACACCCTTTGAGATGAGTCAAAAAATCCCACGAATTTAATACAGCCGAACTATTTTATTTCACCTTTATTTCACACATAAACGAGTACAGTTTGATTTTTATACCTCAAAAGGCAAAACATGAAAAAAAATTGCTTATTACTGAGCTGTTTTGGTGCAGTTTTTAACATCACAGCAGCTGAAAATACTGCCGTGGAACTCATATCAATCAAAGAAAAAGTGAATCACGCTATTACCAAAGTTGAACAAACACAACGAGAACTTTGGTCTTATGATATTTCTCGCTATGAAAATGAAGAAGGTGACATATCAAGCAGTATTGAACAATACTCTCCTCAAGCAAGTCAGCGATGGCAGCTTAAAAAAGTTAATGGTCATCTACCAACACAAAAACAGCTTGAGGATTTTTCGAAAGAGAAGCAGGCGCAAAGCAATAAAACGAAGCAAGGAAATCATGTCCAACTCAAATTACGTGAGCTCATTAATCAAGAAAGCCTAACTCTAGTCTCGAATGATGAGAAAAATATTGTTATGGCATTTAATGTGAACTTAAAGAAACTGGGAAAAGATTCGGTTGGTAAACTTCAGGGACAGTTAACCTATCAAAAAAATGAACAATTTATTGAAAAAATATCGATTTGGAATAATGCAGACTTTTCCCCTATGTTCACGGCCAATATTACTGATTTAGCCATAACCTTTACTTTTTTACATCTTAATGGTGCGGTACTAACCAAACAAAATGAGATGAAAATGAAAGGTAGCTTTGCTTACTTCACTGAAATTAATGAAACCTCCATTGATATTTTTTCAGGTTATCAGTATCAAGGTAAGCAGGCTAATTAATAGAAAGGGTAAATTGTGCTCTTAACCTTGTGATTAAACTGTATTCAAAAGTTAAAAGTAAATACTGGTTATTGCAAGGTGATAGAAATTTTGGTGCCTTGTTCACTTGAAAAAGCTAACAACCATCCTTGATGTTCACATAAACGTTTTACAATGGATAAACCGAATCCATAACCAGTGCTTTGGTTACCTTTGATGGCGGGCTCTGTTATTTTATCTGAAATCTTTGGCTCAATACCTGGGCCTGTATCAGCAACAATAAGCGTTTTATTTTGCATTTCAATAGTGACTCTCCCTTCCTGTACGTATTGAAAGGCATTACCAATTAAGTTGTCTAATAGCACAGTCAACATACCCGATTGTACGTATACTTCTACATCACAATTATCACTTACTACTACTTGTATTGGTTTGTTATTGATGAGGTGATTTTGGTTAATAATAGACTGCTCAATTAATGGCAGTATTTTTATGCGCTTTTTGTCAGTTTCGGTATGTTCTTCTCTTGCGAGGGTAAGCAGTGTAGTCACTGTTTGCTCCATTTGTGTACTTGCTTGAGCAATACGATCGATAACAGGGTTATCTTCATCACTTGAGTGTTGAATACGGTATACCTCTATGGCATTTTTGATAATAGCGACAGGAGTTCTAAGTTCATGACTGACATCACGAGTAAAGCATTTCTCTCTGGACAGGCTTTGGTTAATTCTTGTCATAGCGCTTTCTAAAGTGTGCGCTAAAATACCGATTTCATTATTTGGGAATTGATCAGCAAATTTATCTGGTATCTTTTCTGGGGCAACACCATTAACAAGATCGGCAAGCTGCTTCAGTGGCATGGCTGTTTTTCTGCCCAGTTTCCATGCAATAACAAAGGCCAGTAATACTAATATGAAGCCTGCAATCAGCATTAATTTTACAATGCCTTCAGTGATAGGGCGAACTAACAACATTTCACTGACTTGTGCAACAAGGTAAATGTTTTCTGATTTTGGTAGTGCTAATAAATGATAGTGTAGACCGTTTTCTCCTGAAAATTCTTTTCTGTTGGGCTCGTCAATATATCGTTGCTTGATGTCATCAGGTAAGGTGTTTTTTGAAAAATATATAGTCATATAGCTGACACGAGGCTCTGACCATCGTTTGTTTTGGTCATAATCTTGCTGTAAATATTGCGCTTCTTGTCTGACTTCCCGTTCAATAAATTCATCTTCAAGGTTGTACAATAAAATGAAGCAAAGCATGCCCCAAACAGTAGAGACTAGTAGGGTAAATAAACAAAATTGGCTGACAATTTTTCTGCTTAAACGATGAAACTTCAGTGGCGGTTTTTGCTGATGCCGTTGTTCATAACCGTATGGCTGATTGTTTGTATTGCTACTGTTATTTTTCATCATTTTTTCCATTGCTTTCTACATTTAATAGGAAGCCAATACCATGCATGGTTTTTATCATTGGATAATCAAACGGCTTATCTAAAACGTTTCGCAACTGATATATGTGAGTTCTAAGTGCATCTGATTCTGTTGGTTCATCTCCCCACAGTTTTTGGGATAACTTTGAACGACTCACCACTTGAGGATATGCTTCAGCTAGAATAGAGAGGATTTGGTAGCCCATACTATGTAACTCAATGATTTTTCCAGCACGTGTTACTTGTGTTTTTTTTCTATCAATGACTAATTGATCAAAGGTTAGGGTATGTTCAGTTTGTAATAAATGACGTCTTGATAAAGCAAAGCAGCGAACTTCCAATTCTTCTAAAGAAAAGGGTTTGGTCAAATAGTCATCTGCACCTAGCGTAAAGCCTGAAATTTTATCATCAATGCTGTCTCTTGCGGTGAGCATGATAATCGGCACGTGATGGCTGGCTTTTTCACGTAATTGTTTGCAAACTTCAAGCCCATCCATAACCGGTAAATTCAAATCGAGAATGACTACATCGTAAGGGTTAGTCAAGGCGAGCGACAACCCTTGATCACCTTGGCTAGCAAAATCTAATATGTGATTTTTATCTTCCATATAATCAGCAATATTTCGGGCGATACTTTGCTGATCTTCCACAACTAGAATATATAACGATTGATTACTCATACAGTTTCTCGACTCTAAGTGTCCTTAACGCTCTTTGTTATTCAAATTATCGTTAAGGACTGATTCAAGTATAAAGGATATCCTACAACGTTTTTAACATGTCTTGTGCGGCTTTGAAATCAGGTTTTCCAGCAATTAACTGATTCAATGTGGCTTTTGCATTCGCTGTTTGCCCTAATTTTAACTGCGTTTTGGCTATTTTCATATCAAGGTTAGGGTTGTTAAGTACTTTTTGTGCCACCATCATCAAGGCTAATGATTGCTCAAAATCTAGCGTTGTATCGGCTGTTTTCAGAAAATAGTAGCCGTACATGCCAACTAAGGGTATATAGTATTCCTCTTGATTATTGGTCAGCATTTCCAGAGCAGATTTATCACCCGCTATAAACTTAGCAACTACAGCCATGGTTTTGTCTTCTAATTCTAATGCCACTTTAACAGGCGTTAACCCTAAACTCTTAACTAAAGCCGTTGCAACATCTACGGTTGAGGTAGGGTTTTGCCCCGTGATTAAACGCTCGTCAATGGCAACATGGCTTAGCATAATTTCGCTTGACTGAAAGTTAGCACCACGCTCGATCAATTTATCTTCAAGCATGAAATCAAAATCGTTTATCCATTTTTGACCAAACAACTTTTCTTCTTGGTTAGTAAAACTGTTTACCATTTTATTGGCCACCAAATAACTGCCATCTTTTAGTTTTACATCCACTAATGCTGCTGGACCATGGCAAACTGCAGCGACACTGCCTTGTTGTTGATATATCTGGGCGATAATACTTTGTAATGCGGTGTCTTTAGGTAAATCAAACATCGCACCTTTACCACCAACAATAAAAACACCATCATAAACTGTGGCATCTATTGCGTTAGTCGCGTGGGTGTTCTTAAGTTTTATCATAATAGCTTCATCAGCTAATACTTTTGCATTGTAGCTTTTACTTGAGTCGTATTTATCGGCTTCTACTTGACCGCCTTTTGGGCTGGCAATATCAACAGCAATACCATTATCTTTAAAAACCGTATAGGCTTTTGAAAATTCATCAAATTCATAACCAGGTTGGGTTTCACCTTGACCATTACCGCTGACTACCATCAGCACTTTCTTGGTATTTGTGCTGGCTTGTACTGGAAATGTTATGGCTAGCAAGGTAGTGAATAACGTCATTAATACTAAAAGCTGTTTTTTTAAAATATTCATCTGTTTCATTTGTCTTTCTCCTAAGTGTGAAACAAGTATGGCAAAGGCAACGTGAAACAGATGTGAAACGACTCTGTTTTAAAAACACTACGCTACACTTCGGCCATTAATTGTTTTACCGAACTTTTTAAACTATGCCGACTAGCGTATACACCCACTAAGGTTACCATGCTCAATATGATGGCTAATGTAATGAATAGTATGAATAAATTTGGTTGATAAGACAGTGAGAACTGAGATTGATAAATTAATATACCGGTAATGTAAGTGCCAGATATCGCCCCTGTCGCGATGATTAATGCGGTAATTAACCATTCAATTATATTGAGTTTTAAACAAGTGCTTTTTAAAAAACCGAAGCTCATTATCACGCTGTTCTTTTTCTTTTCTTTACTTTCAAGTGCATTGATAGAAGACAATATGACAATAATAGCGAGTAAAATAATCATCACAGCAAAGCCACTAATAACTTTAGTGATCATTGCTAAGATAGCATCAAATTGTTTTGTTAATTCTTGTAAGGATACCATTCTTATTGTTGGGTGGTTTTGCCACAATTGGCTAAGCAATGGCCATTGATCATCGCTTAGCTCTAAACTTGCCATATTATACTGAGGTGCATTGATATGTTGAATAGCAGCTTTGGGCATTTGTATCCAAAAGGTAATTGAACCAGCCCCTGGTTTATAAGCATGACTTGCGGCAATGGTGAAGGTAAAACGTTGCTGATGAATCATAAAGGTAAGTTTATCGCCAAGTGCCAAACCCAAGTCAGTCATCACTTCTTCTTCAATGGATATTTGTTGCCAGTTCTTAGTGTTCTTTTGCCACCATTGTCCTTGAACTAAACGATTGTTCATTGGAATTGTTTCACTCCAATGTAGTCGAATAGCGTCAGATAATGTTGCTAAACTGTCACTGGGCTTTTTTGTAAATTGACTTAAGGCTTGGTCATTAATTTGTACTACTTTGGCGTAAAAGTAAGGCTTAGTTTGACGTAGTTGAATATGATGCGCTTTAGACCACTCTTGTATTGCTTGCATTTGTGGCTGACTTGCTTGTGAAACCATCACATTACCGTTATGTGTTCTCTGATAAGACATCATAGTGTCGCCTAAATCTTTTAACAGCATCAGCGTAAATAATAGTAGAAACGTACTTAAGCCTATCCCTAGAATTTGTGTGCTTTTACTTAATAAGCGCTGTTTCATCATAAACAGCGTAAAAGGGATCAGCCCTGAAAAATGTTGGCTAGCTTTTTCACCCAAGGTTAAAGCTGTCCAACTAATTGCAGCCATTAATACAATAGTGATTGAAATACTGCTGACTAACATCAAGGTTAATAAACCATTGTCAGAATACGTTACGGCAACTAAAACAAGCACGACTAAGGCACATAGTTTAATTAAGCCTAAAGAAATATTTTTTGGGTTTTGATGAAACAACTTCGCAACTGATGTTTGGCACAACGTTAACCACACGGGTGAATGAAATACCGCAAAGAGTAATGCACTAGTCGCTATCGTTTTAGCCATAAGCCAAAACTCTACTTGCCAGGTCACTTCCTTGAAAGTTTCGGATAACCAGCCGACGATCAACCAATGAAATATACCTGATAATATGACAACCGCAGGTATTAGTATCAATATATTAATTAGCCATTTGAAAAGTGATAATTGCAAACCTGCTGCTTTTGAAGCTCCTAAACTCATGCAGATGGCTGAAAAGTATTGTTCTTTTTTTAAGTGAACTTGGGCTATTTGCTCAATAGCGATAGCGGCCATAAAAAATAAAATAATGGAAGCTAAGCCTAAAAAGTTTTCAGTGCGTTGCCAAAATAAAGCTAACGGATGGGCACCTTGTTTATGGTGAATTTTAGCGGCGGGAAGTTGTGTCTGTTGCCAATCAATGAGTTGCTGTATTTGTGACTTTGACGCAGCAATAAGGTAACGATGCTCAATAAGATCGTTTGGAAAAGCTAGTTTTTCCATATCAGTAATATTGACGATTGCTCGCATCGAAACATTATGTCCCTCCATCAATCTATCAGGCTCATGAATTAACACCCTTGATACGATAAATGCATGCTCGCCTAAATTGATAGCGTCGCCAATCGATAGCGTTAAGCTGGCAAATAGTCGGCTGTCTAACCAAATATTACCGGCCTTAGGCCCTCCTTTTGTGGCGTTTGCTGATTTTTGTAGTGACGTTGAGGTGAGTAATTGGCCTTGTAAGGGGTAATTACTTCCAACCGCCTTAAGCTTTGCACGTTGCCATTTGCCGTTAAAGGTTAACGTGGCATCAATTTGTAAGGTATTAACCACCTTCTCACTCACATCCACTAGCGAAGCGTATTGGGTAACGGTTAATTTATCTTTTTGAGTTAATACGGCATCGGCACCTAGCAGGTTTTGCAAGTTGCTGTGTAAGTAATGTTGAATAGTGTTACTTGATAACGTTAAGGTAACAATAAAAACCATTAATGTGGCTTGAACCCAACGGAGTAGTTTTTGATGGGGCTGGCGATATTCTTGTTGAACGTAGTGCCAAGCTAATTGCATATGATGGTTTAACATGATGCTAACTGCCTTTGTTCAAAAGAGAGGCTTTTAGTGAGCTCGCCATTGGCAAGCGAGTAGATGTTTTGTGCTTTACTGGCAAGTTCATTGCTGTGGGTAACAATAACTAATCCGGCGTTATTCTCCTGACAGCAAGCAAATAAAATATCAGAAATTTCATTAGCATTGTGCTGGTCTAAATTGCCCGTTGGTTCATCAGCAAAAATAAACTTAGGTGAAAATACCAGCGCACGTGCAATGGCAACACGTTGTTGCTCGCCACCACTTAATTGTGATGGTTTATGATTCACTCTATCTGACAACCCGACCTTTGCTAACCAGTGCGTAGCTTTTTTAATCGCCTGCTTATCACCCCGCAATTTCAAAGGTAAAGCAATATTGTTCAAAGCGGTTAGTTCAGGTAGTAAATGAAACTGTTGAAAAATAAATCCGATTTCTGAGCGTAAGCTATCAAGTGTTGAGGTGCAGTTTTTGTTGATGAAGCTACCTTGGCCTGAACTAGCTTTTTCTAAACCAGAAAGGAGCATTAATAAACTCGACTTACCTGCACCTGAAGGCCCTGTTATTGCATATGATTGTCCTTGCTCTATTGATAAATCAAGGTTTTCAAATAAGGTTATAGTCGAAGCATTATTTTCAGATCCAATGTTTTCAAATGATTGGGAAACATTCTTTAATTCAATTGAACAAGGCATAAATTTGCACCACAGTAATATTTTGTGATGGTATCGTATGTAATAGACTGTGAAACGAATGTGAAATTTAGCGCTGATAATATTCTGTGGGTTTGCAAAGCTAATAAATTACGTTTAAATCCAAGTTATGACATGAACAGTGCCTACGGTATCTAGCTACTTTTCACAATATTGCCAACTAGAGATAGAACTTGGTGACATGATCACTTTACTGTCTAGCTGCGTTGCAGTTTGGCTAATAAAGTAATGGCGACAAGTCCCGCAAAGAAAACATAGTTTCTCTTACGAAAATACAAATTTACTTGCCTGTAGAGCCTTCAATGTATTTCCTTATTAAGATACAAATAATAAGGATTGACAAGTGACTGTTGGTCTCTTATATTACACGTAAGAGACTGGTGGACACTTATGTGGTGAGTATGAATTGGCAGCGAGCAAGAACAGACGAAAAGAAAAGTGAACGAAAAAAGGCTATTTATCAAGCTGCTTTTACGCTATTTAAAAAGAATGGTTACGATAAGGTTAGTTTCAATGCTATTGCTGTTGAAGCGGGCTTTACCAAGTCCAACATGTATCGCTACTTTAGTTCGAAAGATGAAATTTTTTTGAATGTCTTTGCTGACTTATTTAAGCATTGGGCAGATGATTTTAGTCAGCAGTTACGAAAGCTTGAACCAGAGGTTGCGGCAAAAGTTTTTGCTGATATTTGGTTAAACTCGATGTTGTCACAACCCAAGTTGTTAGATTTAATGCCCATTCTTTTTACTTCCTTAGAAAAAAATAGCTCATTTGAACAGTTGCTGGAGTTTAAACGTTTGTCGATGAATTTGCTTTATCGCCTCACATTGGATATCACGAGAATTTATCCTGATATTGAAGGTGAAAAAGCCTTTAAGCTATTGAACTTAAGTTATGCAGCCACGACAAATTCTTGGACAGCAACCACGCAAAGTGACGCGTTGAAAAAACTTTATCAACTTGATGAATTTCAGGCACTGAAACCAGATTTTGAAACAGATTTAACCACATCAATCGAAATAATCATTCAAGGGCTAAAAGCAAGAAAATAATCAATGAGTAGAGAACAATAGGCACAAGTATTCCGTTAGCTAACTATTAAGTAGCTAGCTTGTTGAAATTAATTAAATATAAGGTAAATATCATGGCACATCATTGTGAAAAGACATTAAAGGTAAACGTACCAGCAGAGAAAGTTTGGCAGGTTCTTGAGGACTACAGTAGTATTGAAAAGTTTGCTATGACGATTAAATCATCAGCTAGTGTCAATGAAATCAGCTCAGGTTTAGGCGCAAAAAGATCTTGTACATTTAATGACGGCTCGAGTCTTGTAGAAGAAATTACTGAATATCAAATCGGGCTGGGCTATAAGATGGATATTTCTAACCATTCAATGCCGCTAAAAAGCATGCAATCAGAAATGAAAGTGATTGCGATTGATGAAAACAGCAGTGAGATTTATATGTCAGCGGTTTTTGTTGTCAAAGGTGGAGCACTAGGTTGGGTGATGGGGCAGTTGATAATGCGACCTGTAATGAAAGGCATATTTAAGAAAGTGATGACAGGTTTAGCATATCATAGTGTTACAGGAAAGCTTGTTGGTGAAAAATTACCAGCTAATGAAGAGTTGATTAAAATAATTCCTGCTTAATTTATCATCTAAGAACTAAATACTTGTTTTAAATCTCGGTCGCTGCGGCCGAGATTTTTATATAAGTTGATTAAGATATACATAATAAATGATATCGACCTATATTATGTAGATAAACTAAGGATATAGAAAAATTCTCCTGCTAATGTATCCAATGCGAATAAAATTATCTTGAGTTCAAATACAGTTAACGTTTATGTCAGCTACATCTCACAGAACAGAGCAAAGACATTAATTTTAATGATTAAGCAAGATGCAAAGCTATAGCCAGTATTTGCTTCTTATGACAACATATAACCTTATCTTCATTTAATGGGTAGTTGCATGATTAAACCTACTGTTTGGATTCACCCTGGTGTTGTCACTATTTATGGTTCCAGTATAGATGCAGCACCGCACCGACATCATGCGATACAGCTTATATTGCCCCAAAATAAGTCGCTTTGTAAATTAAATGAAGCTGATATATCTAAAGTGACTATTATCGATTCAAAAATTGAGCATCAACTACAAATGTCAGAGGGTTGGGTGCTACTTATTGAGCCAAAGAGTAATTTAGGACAAGAGTTGTCAATTAAACTTGCAGGGCAATCATTTAAATCATTTAACACATCCTTTTCCTTAACTCATAAGCAACCGACGCAGGCTCAAGATATCACTAAGTTTTTAACGCCTTTATTTGATGAATTAAAACTCACAAAACAATTTTTAGTTTTTAATAAAAGTACGGTAGAGGATAAACGCATTCAGCAGTTGTTAACTAGGTTAAACCAGTGTTTACACGGTGACTGTATCAAACCTTCCAAATGGCGAGCATCTGAAGTCGCCAGTCAATTAGCTTTATCTGAAAGTCGTTTTCTGCATTTATTTAGTGAAGAATTAGGTATTGCTTGGCGCCCTTATTTATTATGGCGACGAATGATGTGTGCGATTCAAGCGATAATAAATAATAGCTCTGCCACTGACGCTGCTCACTTGGCAGGTTTTTCAGACAGCGCTCATTTAAGTAGAACATTTCGAAATTCCTTCGGTATGTCAATCAGGCAAGCCCACACTCTTTTCAAAAAAGTTAGCTAGTTTATTCAAGTTATCCATGGAGCGTTTGATTATTCTATATGCATATTCATTGAGCTGGAATTACCCATGAAACAGAAAATAAGCACTTCAATTTTAACTATTACCTCGCTAATAATCATATTGGCTACATTAATTCATGGAAGCATTGCAGAGTCATCTATATTCCATGGCTTTATTTTACACCCCGTATTGTTGTTGGTAGGGTTTTCATTATTTGCATTAGTTAAAGGACAACGAATCCATGACTAATTTATCAAAAGACTTTCTAATTGAAACTCCTATGTTGGACTTTAATCACTCACAAATCCAAGCCTTAATTGAGCGAAGAAAATGGCGAGGTTTATCACAATATGATGCCATTGGTGAAATTTACAATTTTGTACGTGATGAAATTCGTTTTGGCTATAACGCAGATGATCGCTTATCCGCAAGCCAAGTACTTAAAGATGGTTACGGGCAGTGTAATACCAAAGGTACATTGTTAATTGCTCTGTTACGTGCAGTTGGAGTATCAACTCGTTTTCATGGGTTTACCATTTACAATGAATTGCAACGCGGCGCTATTCCTAACTATCTATTTTTCTTTGCACCGAAGCGTATTATCCATAGTTGGGTTGAAGTTTATCATGATGACCGCTGGATTAATTTGGAAGGATACATCATCGATCAACCGTATTTAAAGCAAGTACAGAGCAGTTTTGCTAATCAAGAAGGAGGGTTTTCAGGTTTTGGAATTGCAACTAAATGTCTTTCCTCGCCTAATATTGACTGGAAAGGAACAGACACTTATATACAAAGTGAGGGGATAGCGGATGATTTTGGTGAATATAGCCAACCAGATGACTTTTATTCAAGCCATGGTAGTAATCTTTCAGGACTTAAAAAGGTTATTTTTCGTTATGTGCTTCGCCATTTGATGAACTTGAACGTTAATCGAATCCGCTCTAGTGGAATTAACCAAAAATGACAAATCATGGAGATAAGCTGTAAACCTTCGTTATTAAAATGTAACTTACCAGCTGTGTTCTTTGAACGCCTTAGACAAATTAGAGTTATCTATCTAGCTCAAACAATCTAAAAAATTTATCGCTATAAGCTCGAGATAATCTGAGATCAGTTCCTGATTTAAGTGTCAATATGTGATCACCCTTACCGATAGGGTCAACTCGAACAACTTCATTTATATTGATTACATGGGAACGATGAATACGAACAAAGGTAGTCGGATCTAACTGACTTTGTGCGCCAGTGAGTGTTTGTCTGGCGATAAAGGCCGTTCTTTCAAGGCAAACTTTAATATAGTTTCCTGACGACTCAATCCATTGAATTTCATCAGCTTTAGCCACTTCAATGGAGCCTTCCGCTTTAAATAGTAAGGTTTTTGGGTAATGTTGTTCTGCGCGATAATCTTGCACAAGTTTAGTAATATCAAAATGTTGCGTTTTTCCGGCAAACTCTCGAAATCGATTTATTGTTTTGGCAAACCTTACTTTGTCATAGGGTTTTAACAAATAGTCTACGGCATTTAGTTCAAATGCTTTTATTGCATATTCATTAAAACCGGTAACAAAAACGATGGCGATATCTTTGTTAAACTCCAAATTGCTTGCCACTGAAATACCATCTAGTTTAGGCATTTGAATATCTAGAAATACTAATGATGGCGTGAATTGATCGATACACTCAAGCGCTTCTATGCCATTTTTGGCTTCCGCGACCACCTCAAAGTCAGGATGGTCTTTTAGAAAATGAATTAGCTTTTGCCGAGCAGCAGGTTCATCATCAACAACAAGTACTTTATGTAAGCTTTGTTTTTTAGCTTGTTCTGGCATCTTATTCATTCACCTTGAAAGAGTTTTCTGCATAGGTAACGCTAACGTTAATATAACTGAATTTTTATTTTGTTGGGTCAATGACACAGTTGCTGAATCACCATATAACAGTTCGAGCCTTTCTCTGGTATTTTTTAAACCAATGCCAAAAGAGGGCTGCAAGTTACTATTATCCAATAATGGATTTGTAATAGTAATGCAAAGTTTCTCATCAACAATAATTGCTTTAAGGTGTATTTCGCCGAGTTCACCAGAAGGTTCGATACCATATTTTACTGCATTTTCGAGTAATGGCTGCAATAGCATTGCGGGGATCATCACTGACTCTACTTGAGCTTCAATCTCAACTTTTGTTGATAATCTATCTCCAAAACGTAACTTGGCAATCTCCAAAAATGAAGTCATAGCCTGCATTTCTTCATTAAAGCTCACCCAAGGCTTTTGTTCTGTGGCTAGCGAATATCGCAATAGATCGCCCAAAATCATTATTATTGAATCAGCCTTATCTACATCTTGATACATAGTGCTAGAAATAAGGTTTAGGGTATTGAACAAAAAGTGAGGCTGTAATTGCTTTCTTAAAACATCTATTTGTGCCGTTAATAACTGCTCGTTGAGTTTTGCTGCGTGAATTTGTTCTTTTTGGTAGGTATCAAAATAAACTTTGGTATAGGAGCCAAATACGATGGCTGAATAGAAACCGAGTGTTTTCGGGTATTCATAAATATATCGAGCCATGAGGTCACCATTCTCCCAAAGCCTACCTTCAATCAATAAATAGGCTAAATGCCGAGTTCCAACCATTAATGATATAAATATAAAGGTAAAAATTATGTATAAGATAACTAACTTTGAAATTGATTGATATCGATGAGTTTCATCTAACGGCCAGTGTTTACAGCAAACAATGATGATCGGACAGATTAGGCCATAGCAATATACGGCACTATATTCCAAAAGCCAGGGCTCCCAAAACTTGATTTGTGAACCTTCATGATCGGATATGGCTGTTTGGGTCGAAAAAAAGGCGATTAATGTAAACGAAGCAAACCAAAGCAACATTTGTTTACTGGTTATTTGAGTATAAAAACTAATAAAAGATTTTAATGTAGGCATATTACTAAGTCATTTGAGCGATTAACTACTAAAGAGAATACCTTATTTTAGAAGCTAATGTTTCCCATTCAACCTTCCCACTGACCGACTTATCCCTGAGCAATGGTTTTGCTGTCGAACTCTCTCTAATCTACTTAGGGTAAGCAGCTAAATAAGGAATAAAGATGAATTCACAAATGATTAAACAAAGAAGACATGAGTTAGATTGGTTAAGAGTTTTTGCCTTTTTTTTATTAATATTTTTCCATGCAGGCATGCCATTTGTTGCCCATAACTGGCATATCAATAATGCAGAAACCAGTGTTGGTATGACTTATTTATGGAATTTTTTTCATAATTGGCGCATGCCATTGCTATTCGTGATCTCTGGTGCGGGAATTTGGTATGCTCTGGGCAATAAAACAGGAACTGGCTTTGTAAAAGAACGTATGAAAAGGTTACTAATACCCTTAGTTTTTGGTATTTTTGTTATTGTTGCACCACAAGTTTACTTTCAGCGCATGTTTGAAGGTCAGGTATTTAATTCTTATATTGATTTTTACCCTCATTTTTTTGATGGCCATGTTTTTGAGGGGGGTAACTTCACTCCAAATCACTTGTGGTTCATTTACGCATTGTTTTTTTATTGTATTGCCGCACTACCACTACTTTTATTTTTAAAGTCTTCTAATGGAAAGCTGGCTTTAAATAAGTTAGCAAACATTTTAACTATGCCAATGGGTATATATATAATGTTACTGCCTTTATATTTATCACTAAGATACTTGAAACCTTATGGTATGGAGTATGTATTTGAATATTACCACTTAGTGCTTGTTGTTATTGGCTTTATCTTGGTATCTAAAGATAAAATCATGGAATCAATTCAGTCGCATCGACTAGTGTCAATTATTATTGCTGCAATTTTCATAAGCTACTCCATGTACACAGAAATGAATAATATTAGCCTGAGTATTGATAATATATATTTTATTACCGCACTTGGTTACGGCTCATTAATCTTTGCTTTATTAGGTTATGCACGTAGATATTTAAATTTCAGCAATGCGTTCCTTAAATATACCAATGAAGCGGTATACCCATTCTATATTTTGCACCAAACCATTACTGTTATATTGGCTTTTTATATTGTACCTTTAGAAATGAATATTTGGCTTAAGTTCTCACTGACAAGCTTAGGAACAGCTGTTTTCACTCTTGCCATTTATCATTATTTCATTAAGCCTTTTAATATCCTTAGACCTTTATTTGGCTTAAATATATTGAAAGCATCAAAGGTTGAGGCATACCAAACAGAGCTATGCATAGATAAAAACTAAAAAGCATATTAACTCTAAGATGTACTAAAATAAAAAGACTAAATTTTCAAGGTATTGTTCATGCTAATACAATTTAAAAAAATACGAAACGCCCTAATTAAAGAGGGTAAACTTGGTAAATATATCCTTTATGCTATAGGTGAAATATTTTTAGTCGTCGCTGGTATTCTGATTGCGCTTCAGGTTAATAATTATGATTTGAAACAACAAAAAAAATCTATAGAACATAATTACTTTTTAACAATGAAGCTTCAGCTCTCTAGAGATAAAGAGCGACTCAAAGAAGAAATACACGGCATGAATGAACGAATAGATGACTATTTAGTTGGGATGAAATTGATTAATGAAAATGATCATAATAGTGTTGGAAATTTAGCGAGTATAGTTATTAGGCTACTTGAATATGGAGATTTTAGGAGGGAAAGTAGTGTATTTCAAACTTTAGTTTTTAGCGGGGAAATAAAGTACATTAATAACAAAGAAATTATTGAAAACTTGCAAGAGATTGAACGAACTTATGAAATTACTGAGCGACTTGAAGATACTCAGGCTAATATTGTAATGACTCATGCAGCTCCTGTCATTTATGGGATCATTGATTTTGAGTCAGGAAGGATAATCGAACCGAATATAGTGTTTACAACGACATTTAAAAACAATTTTTTTATTGCTATTCGTCTTGCCCAAGAGAAAAAAAAGGAATTTGAACACGCTTTATCAGTGATAGGTAGCACTATCAAAATTATAGATTCAGAGATCGCAAAAAATAGCGAACAAATGTAATTTAACTAAGAATCCATAGCTAATTAAGCTCACTTGAGATGTTGTGCATCTAAAGATGATTGCTTTCAGGGCACCTCACTTACAGGTGAAGTAGATTACCGTACGCCTATGAGTGAAACTGAGCAATATTATCAAGCATTGAAGTTACAAAAAGTAGATGCTGCAATGGTACGTATTCCTAAAGTGCATCATTGTATTGCAGCCAGACCAAGCAATTTGATTCAAAAAATTGGCAATATATTAGCTTGGTTTGAAAAGTATAAAACGCAAGAAGAATAAATACGCTTTTTAACTTTTTCCTGTAAGAATAAAAGAAAAACATCAAATATAGTGTGATACGTATACCGCTGATAAATCCTTAATTAGCGGTATACCTCCTTGTTATCACATGCAAAGACCGACTCATCCCTAAGCCATTTATTTTTTATGCTTGTTTCTCTAATCTCAACATATAAGAGAATAGGAGCAAGTCAAAATGACAACACACACACTAAATAAACAAGTAGAACAAAATCTAGGCAGCCGATTATATTTCTTAGACTGGGTAAGAATATTAGCCTTTGCATTTTTAGTTTTCTACCATACAGCAATGATGTTTGTAGATTGGGGATTTCATATTGAAAGTGGTCATAACTTCACTTTTTTAAAAACGATAATGATACTTAGCTCAAAATGGCGACTTGATATTCTGTTTCTTGTTTCAGGTGTGGCAATAAGCTATATGGTTACCAAAATGCCACTTAAGGCTTTTGCATGGCAGAGAGTTGTGAAGCTTTACCTTCCATTTGTTTTTGCTGTAGCGGTTATTGTTGCTCCTCAGTCATATTTTGAAGCAATTCAAAAAGGTATTTTTGAAGGTGATTTCTGGCAATTTTGGACTTCGCTATATTTTACTTTCTCTTGGGATGAGCGAATGATTGCACCTTTTCCAACCTATAATCAAATGTGGTATGTACTTTATTTGTTTCATTATACTATTTTGTTGTTGCCATTTTTTGCTTTAATTAATAGTGAAAAAGGTAAAATAGCTTTAGCAAAAGTTGAAAGTTGGCTTAGCAAAGGCACACGTATTGTGTGGTTGCCGTTAGCAATATATTTAGCTATTTTTCTAAGCTTTAATGATCATGATGTAAACCATACTTTCTACAATGACTGGTATGGACACGCTATCTTTATTTTTGCAGTGATCATGGGGGTGGTCTTCGTTCGAATGCCACAAGTTTGGCAGTCTTTTGAAGATAATCGTTTTACCTCTTTAACTATAGGTATTGTGAGTTATTGCGCTTTATTGGCTATATTTCTTTTGCCTAAAGAGCTATTACCATTTGATAATACTTTGGCATGGGATATATCTACTTTATTGGTTAAGTGGTCGTGGATAGCGTTAATTATTGGCTTTGCTAGAAAATACCTTAACCATACCAACAGTATACTAAAATATTGCAACAGCATTGTGTATCCATTCTTCATTTTGCATCAAACTGTCACCATTGTTATCGGTTTTTATGTGATTGATTGGGGCATGTCTGGAACGCTTGAGTATTTGACCATTGTAGTAGGCACCTTTGCTATTTGCAGTTTGCTTTATGAATTGTTAATCAAAAGGGTCAACATTTTAAGATTGCTATTTGGCTTGTCATGGAGGAAAAAAGCGCTAATAGCTTGTAATAATGACAGTTCTAAGTTACTAAATTGCTAAATTTTGACTCCCTTATGCATTGCCTTGAGCACAGCTCCTTACACTCGATAGTTGCTTGGTGGGTACATTAATAATGAATAGTGCAATTTTTACAAGCCATGCAGTTTCCATATTTGGTTAACCATTTCAGGTAAATAATATGTATGTGCCTGTTACCTTGTAAAGAAAGCCACTTATCCTAATTTAGTGTAAAACCCACTACATAATGTTTATCTTCAATCTGTCATTAATCATCAACAGATAAACAGAGAAATAAATTATGAATATATCGTTCAACCTCCTAAAAAAATGCCTATCAAGCTTAGTTCTTGGTGCAATACTTGTAATTTCACTTTTTGGGCAAGCAAGCGCTCACCAACCCAATAAAGTGAAATCTTTAGCCGCTATTGAACAGTCCAATGAGAAAGTAGCAAGAGACTTCATTGCCTCATTTGAAACGGTTAACGTTGATAAAATAATCGTTAATCTAGCACAAGATTTGAAACATAAAAGCTTAATGGGAAACTTAGAGGGAAAAGATAATTTTGCCAAAAGCTGGGCCATGATGCTAAGTGGTGTCAAAAGCATTAATAGCGATATTTTACGCCTAAGTGTTATGGGCAATGTTGTGTTAATGGAGCGCAAAGATGTTGTCGTTACTACCGACAGAACGATTAAGTTTCAATTAATCAGTCAGTTAGTCATTGAAAATGGAAAAATCATTGAATTTAATGAATTTCCTTTACCAACAGCCAAAAAGATGAAAATTAAGAAAAAGATGACGACATCTGACTAATTTATTACCCATTCATCACTTACTCATTAATCAACACTATAGAGCCGAACATGAAAAAAACAATTTTAGCACTATTAATTCTATCGGGTTTCAGTTCTGCCGGTCCAACATCAACCATTGAAACTGATAGCACAGCACCAAAAAACATTATAGTAATGATAGGTGATGGCATGGGTCCTTCATATACTTCAGCTTATCGTTATTATCAAGATGATAAATCTACTGATAAAGTTGAAAGAACCGTGTTCGACCGGTTGTTAGTGGGTATGGTAAGCACTTCTCCACACCCCATTGATGGTTACTTAACCGACTCTGCAGCCTCTGCAACGGCTTTAGCTACAGGGGTAAAAACCTATAATAAAGCGATTGCGATTGATATAAATAAAAAACCGTTAGAGACTTTATTTGAAAAAGCACGAAAGGCAGGTAAAGCAACGGGCTTGGTTGTTACTGCTCCGATTAATCATGCCACACCCGCCGCTTTTATGGTGCACAACGACAGCCGTTATAACAAAGACGACATTGCCGATGCATATTTTGATGAGCGTATTAATGGTCAATTTAAAGCGGATGTGATGTTAGGTGGTGGCTTAAAATATTTTGAACGTGATGATAGAAATTTGGTCACGGAGTTTAAAGAGGCAGGATATCAATTCATTGATTCAATGACCAAGTTTTCAAGTTTAAATTATAGTAACCCCAAAGTCTTAGGTTTATTTTCCGATTCAGGATTAGGACCTAGGTTAGATGATAAAGTACCAGATCGTTTGCAAAGACAAACTGAAGCTGCGGTACGATTGTTAGCGCATCAAGAAGCGGGCTTTGTTTTATTAATAGAAGGCAGTCAAATTGATTGGGCAGGGCATGATAATAACGTTGCTGATGCTATGGCTGAAATGGATGATTTTGCGAAAACCTTAAAATGGGTTGAACAGTATGTGAAAGCACACCCTGATACTTTATTGGTAGCAACGGCAGATCATAATACTGGCGGTATGACGCTATCATCTGGCGAAGTATTTGATTGGCAACCTCAGTGGTTAAAGAACATCAAGATGTCCCCTTACAAAATGGCTAAACAAATTATTAATGGTACGCTGAAATTACAAAACATCTCATCCAAATTAGGTTTTGAATTATCGGATAATGAATTTAGTTCGTTAGATTCAGCAAGAAAATTAGGAACAAATGATTTGTTTGAAGCAATAAAAGTACTCATTGACCAAAAAACAAATACGGGCTGGACAACGGTTGGCCATACGGCTGTCGATGTACAAGTATTTGCTGCAGGTAAACAAAGTAAAATGTTTTACGGCTCGCAAGATAATACTGACATAGGTCAAAAACTATTAAATTTATTGGATTAATAGCGAGTTTATCGACAAATTCATCATTGTGGAGATTGTTTTAATGACTTTTACATTATCACGCAAGCTATATATTTTAATTACCGTTTGTTTAATATCAATGAGTAGTTACGCAACTCAAGAGGATAAGCTTAATGAGTTTGAACAAACCAACATACAAATTGTTACTGATTTTTACCATGCTTGGCCAAGTGCAAATATGGAAAAAATAACTCGTTATATGAATGATACGGTTGTATACACGGGGTTAGCGCATTCTCATCAATCAGAAAATCCTGTTTTAAATGGCAAACAGGCTTTTCATGACTACTGGTGGTCGATGACCGAAAACCTAGACAATCAAACTGTCGAAATTATACGGATTAAAGCAATTGGAGATACGGTTTTAACCGAACGTAAAGGCTCAGTCACTTTAAAAGGCAAAACTTACTATTTCCATGTTGGTTCGTTTTTCTATATCAAGGGTGGAAAAATTGAAACTTTTACCAAATATCTATTGCCTGTGAGCTCAATGAAAGCACACTAAGTGTTGTGGCATAGTTTATTTTATTCATTGGTTGGTTATTTTTATGGGTTATAACATTTTGAGCTTCAACTAGTGCTGTATGTGTTAATGGGAAAAAGAAATTATTATGATTAATTCAGTTAAATTAAGCCCTATATCTAGTTATTTAGTATTTTTATTATTATGTTCATCGTTAGTTATCATTGGTACTTTTCACGTGTTAGCAAACGATATAATGCTAACAGATGAAAACAGTTATGTGGGTCAATTGCCAGAAGAAAGTCATCAATATGACTTTATGATTGGCGACTGGGATATAGCGACAACCGGCTTCGATGTAAAAGGCAACATTACAGGAACAGGTAAGGGGATTTGGTGGGCGGAGCATATGCATGGCGGCCGTGTGGTATATGAAAATGCGGTGATGATTAATGATGATGGAACATTAGAAGCTAATATGCCAGCCATGCGTACTTATGTTCCTGAACTTGATAGTTGGCGATCTCGACATATGTTTCCGCTAGGTGGTTCAGATAATTATGTCTGTGAAAACGTCGGCAAGTGGAAGCAAGGTGTAATGAACTTAGACTCCGACTGTATCAGGCTTAATGGCGAGCTTGTTGATCATGCAAGGATAAGATTTTTTGACATTGACCAAGACAACTTTAGTTACACTTGGGAAAGCAGTAAAGATAGTATCAATTGGACAAAGCATGTTTTAATCAAGGCGTCTAGACGCTCTCAAGATAGTGTTCGCCCCAATCAAGATACAGCAAATTACTCTGGAAATATTCCCGTAGAGAGTGCCCAATATGATTTTTTGTTAGGTCAGTGGCAGATACTTAGTAGTCAGTATGACGAACAAGGAAATGAAATAAGTAGTAATAAAGGCTCATGGTGGGCAAAGCAGCTACATGGTGGACGTGCAATTCATGACGACATAATACTGTTTAACAAATTAGGCCAAAAGGTGCCAGATAAGCAAACATTACGTACTTACGCCAGAAAAATTAAAAAATGGATCTTACTTGACGTTCAGTCACTCAAAGATCCCGGTTTTTGTGTTGATAATCAACATTGGGTTAATAATGAAATGTTAGGCACAAAAACTTGTGTTAATAGGCAAGGCGAAATAGAACGCCTCACTAAAACACGCTTTTATGGTATTAAAAAGAATGAATTTAAATACTCAGAAGAAAACAGTCTGGATGGAAAATATTGGTCTTTAGCGGAAACTATCATTGCTAATAGAAAAACAAAATAGAAGAGAAGATAATGTTTTGGAACGTCAGTAAATAAAGCTCTGAAGAGCTATTATGTACCAACGTTAATTTTGAACACATGCGCTAGTTTTTGTTATTAAGCTACCTTGTGATAAGCATACTAAGTAATTGGAAAAAAATGAAATTCAATAAATATCGACTACATACATTACAAGTTATTTGTTTATTATTGCTTTCGGGTTGCCAAGAAAGTGGCGTTAGTGGCCCAACTAAAGGGGCTGAATCTTTTAGTTATGAGACTATTACCTCGCAAGATATTGAAGCAATCGAGACTAAAATTGAAGAGCGAAATACTAGCCCTGAAAATATAGGACTGGTTGAACAGAGTTACATAACGACCCGACTTCATAATAAACAAGAGATACGAGTCTATGAATATCTAATAGACAACAAGTTAAGATATGGTACGGTGATTTTTCCACCTGATTATGAAGGTGAAAACTTACCTGTCGCTGTATTGCTAGATGGCTTAAATCAGTCAGATAAACAGCTACAAGTAGAACAAACATTAGACCTTTATCAATATTCGAGTGAATTACTAGCTGATTTTATTGTGATAATTCCCATTTTTAGAGGTACTTACCATCAGTCAGTTGAACGTTATGAATCAGAAGGTAGTTTTTGCGATGCATATGACGGCGCGGCGGATGATTCTGTGGCACTCATTAATTTAGTATCGCAAGAAATACCAGAAGCCAATATGGAGGCCATTCTTACTGTCGGTGGAAGTCGTGGCGGTAATGTTGCTTATTTATTAGGACAAAGAGACTCTAGAATAGCCATGTCTATTGCCATGGCTGGTCCAACAGATTTCTATCGTCAATCTGTTGCTGATCAATATAATGAACAATACCAATGTCAGTTTTTCGATGGTTATAATGCTCAACAAGCCAAACAGAAAATGCTTGCGAGTTCACCATTGCACTTTGTTGCTAGCTCACCGATAACCAGAATTCATCACTCAATAAATGACAATGTAGTACCAACTTGGAACGCGCAAGAAATGCATGATTCACTCATACAAAATAACAAAGATACTATTTTATATTGGTATTACAATGGAGGACACTCAGATTTTTATGGTCTTAATCATGATTACCTTCTCAATTTCAATGACAATGTTTCAGAATTTATGACGGTCTGGAATGATAAAAACATACAATAATCCAATAGCAATGCATAATTTTAACTTATAAGTATTTAATAATTAATAGGGTCAATGATAGTGAATAAGATTTTACAAATATTTAGTGTTTTAATGATTTTTGTGTCTGGCAGCGGATACACACTTCAAATAACTAGTTCTGCAAATGCTAGCGGAGAAAATTCTGAGGTTGTGGAAAAACGCACAATGGAAGAAAAAAGAATTAATGTGAATGGTGTTGAATTACAAGTGAGAGATTATGCTGGTAATGACAATGTCGTCATTTTTTTGCATTATGGCGGCGGAAACATAATGATGCGGCAACGTATGCTTCCCTATTTTACTAATGACTATCGGCTAATTTAAATTGATTTAAGAGGACACGGTAAGTCTGATGTTTCTCCTACTGGTTATCATATCGACCAATTGGCCAACGATGTTGTAGGGGTGATGAAAGAGTTAATGATTAATAAAGCTCACATTGTCGGAAGTTCTACAGGTGGAGAGGTTGGTCTGAGTCTTGGTGCAAATTACCCGGAAAAAGTAAGTTCACTCATTTTGGAAGGGGCGCTAGTCAGTAAGCATGGCCCCTATAGTTTGTGGAAAGGCTCGGAACAAGAGTTTCAAAAAGATATTAAAAACAAACTCAAAAAGAGACGGAATTTCGACCGTCACTTTTCTTCAGTTAAAGCATTGGTTGAGTATAGTAGTAACTTGTACCCATCTTGGACTAAATACGATGAAGCTGTAGCTATATATGGTGTGCGTGAATCAGCCGAAGGCCAATTCACCAATACCTGGGGTAGCCAACAAGGAACGCTTTACATGGCGCATTACTATCAATATTTATTTGAAGACTACTTTCGAAAAATTAAATCACCATTTCTAATTATTGGTGGTGAAGGTGATTTCAAAAATTCGCAGATAATAAAAGCTCAACAACGACTTATCGATCTCGCTCCAAATAAAGGTAAAATAATGGTGTTAAATAACTGGCAACATGCGGATGGGTGGACGTCATCTCCCAAGTACGCCAGTAAAATAGTACTCGAATTTTTAGCTGACAAATAAGGGTAGTTATAACACTGCGCAAATTCAACGAAACCTTATCATGACAACTTGATTGTGATTCCTATCGTCGAGGACTTAAACTTCTTATATGCTCTTCTATATCTATGCTATAGGGTTTGCATACTTAACATAAAACATTCAAAATAATACGCTATACACCTTGATTACTTTAAATGTATTTTAAGGCGTTATCTAATATTCCAATACTACTTATAGTGGGCGCTAAATCACATGCTAATTAAACTAGGACTCTGGTTTCTTGATACTCACTCTGGTGTTTTGTCAAAAGATGGTGATTCTCAAAATGCAGAAATCAAACGTTTAGATCATACCCCCTTAGTCTTACTTTTATGTTTATTGAAATACCGTGGCCAAGATGTTACTAAAGACGTTATGTTAAGTGAGGTATGGCCAAACAAGGTCGTTTCAGAAGACGTGCTCTCGGTTGCTATGAGCCAAATACGAAAAGCCTTAGAAGATAACGCTCGAAAGCCGATATATATCAAAACAATACCCGGTGTTGGTTATCGGCTAATTGCTGACGTAGAAGAAGTTGAAGATTTTAAAAGTTCTGAAATAAATGCGATAGATGTAGAAGAGGTTCCTAAAAGTAATAAGACAAAAATAGCGCTTATTGTATCTTTCGGGCTAACATTCTTAATTTTTATTTCTTACTTTTTATATGTACAACAGGTACCAACACCTACTTTACAGCAACTACCTTCATTATCAGCGCAAAGCCACTATCAAAAAGGCCGTTACTTACTAACCCAAAAAGATAAAGAAAGTTGGCAAGAAGCAAAGCAGATATTTGAAGACACCATTATTAGCTCTCCTGAGTTTGCCCCCGTTTATCAAGAATTAGCTCAAGTAAAATTAAAGTTAATTGATCGAGATGACTTAGCAGCGTTTGAAATGGTTGAAGAGTTGAAGTTTTTATTAAATAAATCTTTAATGTTGTCGCCTAATAACCAAGAGACCTACTTGTTATTAGCAAATGTAGCCTTTGCCATTGAGTGGGATTTTATTTTAGCTGAACAATATTTTAGCGAAGCAATACAAATAGATAATAACAATGCCAAGGCACATTACAAATTTTCAGTATTTCTTATGGCGGCTGGAAAATTTGATTTAGCACTCAAACACATACAACGATATATTGCATTAGATCCCACAGGATATGCCGCAACTATGGTGGCTTGGATATACAATATGATGGAAGAGTATGAGTTGGCGATAAATGAAATGGAGAAATTGGAGCTACTGAAGTCTGACGATTTAATGTATCTGGTTTCTGCAAGTTCAATTTTAGAAAATACAGGTAAAGAGCAACAATCCTTTCAAAAACTTATAAGAATATTTGAACTTAAAGGTTACACAAAAAACGAAATTGATACCGCTATACAAGCTTTTGAGCAAGATGGTTTGAAAGGGGTTAACCTTTGGTTATTAGAAGTAAAGAAAGAAGAAAAAAATGTCGGTCAAGGTTATCCACCGTTATCATTTGCACGTTATGCTGTTAAAGCAGGTAAAAAAGAGTTAGCCATCAAATATATCCTGCAGGCATTAGCAAAAAGAGAATATGGTTTATTATATTTCAACGTTGATCCAATATACAAATCTATTCGTCACGCGCCTGAACTCAAAGGTATGATTAAATATAATCCATAATAGATTTATATCGTCGGCTTACTTTTAGTTCTTCCTTGTTTGACATAGTAATTTGATAATCAGCAAATCGAAGTTTTTTAATACTCGCTACATGTTTGATGTTAACTAATGATGACTTATGAATTTGATGAAAACCATGCTCACTTAACTCAGCAACATAAGACTTTAAAGTGTTTCGGGTAATCAGTTGGTTTTGTGATAGGTGAATACATACATGGTCACCTACAGACTCTATAAATAGAATGTCGGTAACCTTGACTCTAAAATACCCCTCATCTGTTTTTATTGATAATGTCGCTTCATCAAGCGTAATTTGTTGTTTTAATATTGATATTTTTTTCTTTAGAGACTCTGTCTCATCTATCGACTTGGGCTGTTGAATGGCTTTTTCTATTCGCTCAACAACTTGTGCAAATCGGTCTTCCAAAATAGGTTTCAATATATAATCAAGGGCTTGTTGCTCAAATGCTTTAATTGCATATTGGTCGTAAGCAGTCACAAAAGTAATTAAGGGTAACTTTGAATCAAGTTGTTCGATGAGTTCAAAGCCATTCATTCTTGGCATTTCAATATCAACAAAAAGAACGTCTGCGTCAGGCGCATGATTAGCTTCGATTTCTTTTAAGTATTCATCTGCTGCGCCATACTGAGCAACAAGTTCAAAATTAGCATAAGGCTGTAAAGCTAGTTTTATGCCTTGTCTTGCTAAGGGTTCATCATCAATACAAATGCAACGAATAGTCATCTTTATTTTCTCTTGTTTTTAGCCTGAGCAGTTAACAAACCGATATTTCCCAAGGGAGTAAAATAGTAACACTATAACTTTTATGCTTTTCCTGCGTGGTAAGTTGGGCATCATCACCATAAAGCAAAGTTAGTCGGTCTTGAGTGTTTTTCAGACCCGTACCCGTTCCAGCTTTTATCGGTGCAATATCTGCTTTAGAGTTTTCAATATCAATTTTCAGCTGTCTTTGTTGCTTTGTCGCGGCTATCTTTATCACACCGTGATCTGACTGTGACCAAGCGAACTTTATTGCATTTTCAACTAAAGGCTGTAATAGCATAGGAGGTAACATCACTGGTTCACATGCAGTATCTATCGATATAACAATAGATAAGGCATCACCAAACCTAACTTGTTCAATATTAATGAAGTCTTTTAATACTAACACTTCTTCTTTTAAAGTGATTTTATCTTGCTCGCCTTGTTGTAAACTATTTCGAAGAAAGCTGCTTAAATGTTGCAACATTTTATGAGCCGTTGCTTTGTCATCACTCAACACACTGACATCGATATTATTTAAGACGTTAAATAGAAAGTGAGGATTAAGCTGGTAACGTAGTGTTTGTAACTGTGCCTGTTTAGCTTGTAGTTGAGCATCATTTAATAATAAACGCTGTGCTTGATGAGCAAAAAACCACTTGCTGCCAACAAAAAAACCGCTCCATGCTAGAAACAGAAATAAAGGATAATACCCGGTGGTTAGCCATTGCGACAACGAATAATTTGGAATGTCTTTAAACTGCTGCCACATTTGTATTAGTGTTTCTGATTCCCCATGAAAAATAGACCAAATTTTATGCCATAGTATGGTTACAAGCAGTATTGCGGTGATGAAAAAAAATGCCTGTATCTGCTTACCTTTTAGTTCTAATCGATTCGTAAGGTAAGCCACTCCCCCTGTTAAAATAAATGCAGTGATACTACACACAAAACTAGGCAGTAATAAGTAGTGGCCCTTTGCAAAATGGTCAAATAAATCAGCAATTAAATAAACACTCCACCCCAAAACTTGCAGCAGCAATAAAGGATGCTTTTCAAAAAAGTTTAAATGACTCAATTGTTTTACTCACTTTAAATAATTGTTACTTAATCTGCACATCAAGTACTCTTTAATGTGCAGTTGTAATATCTGGTAGTTTAATTAGGCTTTCTAAATCGTAATACCGATCTATCTGTATGTCGACGTAATCCTTTACTCCAAACTACTTTATTATAATCATCATTACTATTTTTCAAAATGTTTGATTGCTGTTCAAAAATAAAACCAGCTTGTTTCATCATTTGTTTTATAAAGTGACTACTTAGCCGGTGAAGCTCTGCAGAGTCTTCAGGAGTAGTGTCAATACTGGCTTCATGTTCTATAACGCCTACAATGCCACCTGGTTTGATTCCCTCATATAACGAAAATAAAAATGCTGCAGAATCTATTTTATCGCCAGATTCACTTTTTTCACTTACCAAAAACATATCATGCATACCAAGAATGATAGTAGCTGCATCATAATGATTTGTTTTTAATTGAGTATTATTTAAATCTTGCATTACTTGATAGACATTAGGCAGTCGATTGTCTTTAATCCGCTTGTCACTTCCTTTTTTAGAGTATGCTTCCCACCGTGAATGGTTATGCATTGCAACACTTCCAGATCTTCCTACTAAATGACTTAAAATTTCAGTGTAATAGCCTTCACCAGCAAAAGCATCAATGACCTTCATGCCTTTTTCGATTTTAAAAAACTCAAGCACTTGGGCAGGTTTTCGTAGCGTATCGAGTAATACTTCTTTTTCTGAACGCATGGGATGAGACAGCGCTTGTTCTATATTCTTAACTCCTGAATTCACATCTGAGCTAATATCTGCTGCTTGGCTATAACTCATTGTCATACACGTTGATAAAATAGCTACGGTTGCTAAATTCTTTTTCATACTTGACCAATGATTTTTTGATTTATAAATTTTCATTTCATGCTCTCTTAAATTAATAGGGGTTGTTGATTAATTACTTTCTTCTTTGACCTTCAAAGGTTACATATAAGATCCAATTTTCTTTGTCTGTGCTATCTTCCCAAGTGTAATCAAAGCTATTTTCTGTGATGTTATAGAAGCGAACTCGTGAATACTTTTCACCTTTAGTTTGTTGGCAGGTTGAGTCTATGTGCATCTCATTATTTTTCCAGGTACCAATGTTTCGACATGAAGCTTGAGTTGCCAGTGGTGCCATATGCATTGACATCCATTTTCCTAACTTAGGTGAATAGGTTCTTAGTGATGGGTAACCGGGATATAATTTTCCTTTACCATCAAAAATAACAATATCATCAAGTAAAACTCGCTTGTCATGTATGTATTTGGCCCACCAAACGCCTTTGGCGGTATCTTTAACTTCACCTTCCTTGCTATATTCAGTTACCAAAACATCCCATTCACCAATAAAAAAATCATACTGTGAACTTTCGACGGGTACCTCTCCAACGTATTCACTTTTGAGTATTTCAGTTAAAGGACGTTGTGATAAATCATTCGCGTGGGAACAACTTAAAAAACCAAGTGTAAAGCTAATGCCTGCTAGCAATGTACGTACGGGCTTGTTTTTAAGAGCTGTTGAAATCATATTTTGTTACCTTTATTTGTCTGTTTAAACTCTTGGAATAGACGATAATAAAGGCTGGATACGATTACCATTTTAATCATACAAGCGGCTACTTCTTTGCGACGTGCGGTTTAAATATGATGACTATCAGTACTATTCAAAGTGTAGGTATCTCAAATATGACAATTGTCATATAACATTGATGACCAAGGTTTCTATACTATTTCTGTGCGAACATTCATGCTAATAACCAAGATATTCATCAAGGTTAGGGTAATAAAATGAACGAATCTGGTACAAAAGAAAGTCATCGAAAATCTAGCAAAGTGTTTGAAATACCGAGGTATCAAGGCGCTATTACTAAAGTATTTAAATCAGAGCATGGTCTGCGTGAAATTTACCAACAATATAAAAAAGAGCTTGAGCAATGGCCTGTTCCGTATCAAGAAACAACTTTACACAGCTCTTTAGGACAAACTTTTTGCCTTAAGTGCGGCGATGTTAGCAAACCTCCACTTGTGATGCTTCATGGTTTGGGAGTTAATTCCATGAGTTTTAATCCTAACATTGAAGTTTTAAGTAAAAATAACTGTATTTACTTACTGGATTTTCCTGCTGGCTCCGGTCGCTCAATTCCGAGTACCTTGTTATTAAAAAATCGACAAGTAGCTGAGTGGCTCAGCGACTGTATTTCTCAACTAGAACAGCGAAAGGTTACTGTTCTTGGTGTAAGCTTTGGTAGCTGGCTTGCAATTGAATATGCATTAACACAACCCGAACAGCTTAAAAGCTTAATACTTGCTTCACCACCACCGCTAGCAGGTAAAACTAAATTGAAATTTTCCACCTTAATGAAAATGATTTTTTTGGGTCTAAATAAAAATAAAAAAAACACAGAAAAACTCTGTCAGCTTTTATCTGCACCTAATAGTAAACCAGACAAGAGTAGTGTAATCGCAATGTACAATGGTCTTAACTATACAAAGTCATTTAAAGAAAGTGGCCATGAGATTAAAAAGGAATGCGCGAATACGATCACAGTGCCCATTAATTTCATTCTTGGAGAATATGAGATATTATGCGATCCAAGATCATTGTCAGGCCATTTCCCCGAGGCTAAAATAAGTATCATAGACAATGCGGGACATATGGCTCCTATAGAGCAAAGTCAGAAATTTAATCAACTTGTTGTTGATATGATGCAATAAGGAGTAATTAATTTGACCCACTCTGTTTTTAAAACGTGCTATCAATTTCCCGACTCAATAAAAACAGAGTTCAAAGTTATCCCTTGGTTGCAGGTGCTAGTTTACCTTCCACTACTTTTTGAACCATTTAATATCAATTCATTATTAGTTATCATTACCTGTCATGCGTTACTTTTCATGACGCTGTTCAGAGTATATTGGGCTAAAGATAACCAAATTATTTGGTATTTTCTGCTTGCGCTAACACTTAGCTTTTTTACTTCTTTTTATTCTCTAGCCAGCATAGCCTTTTATGCAACCACTATTTTAGTTGCAATGGCACACTCAATATTTAAAGTAAGATTAACTTATGTCTTTATCACTGTTGCAGTATATCTATGCTCTGCATGGCTGCAAAGTTACCCACTAGCAACTTTACTAGTCGGCTTATTTTTTACTCTAGTTAATGGCATAAGTGTTTGTTATCAAATAAAAGCTCTTTATCAACAAATTGCCATTAAAAGAACACAGGAAGAAGTACATTTAACCGCGACTTCAAGCGAAAGGGAGCGAATAGCTCATGACTTACATGATGTGCTTGGTCAGAGCCTAACAGGCATCAGTCTAAAAGCTGAGTTAGCAATAAAAACTTTAGAAAAATCTCCTTCAATAACACAACAACAACTCATTGAGATTCTAGAAATATCACGCAAGACCTTAAAAGAAGTTAGAGCAGCTGTTTCAGGATATCGGCAATCAACTATTGCGACTGAAATTGTTAACGCAAGAGTAGGGTTTGCTACTTTAGGCATACGTTTTTCCTGTGATATTGCCTCTATTGACCTTGTTCCTAGTATTGAACAAGCTTTAGCATGGGTTATTCGAGAAGCATCAACTAATGTTATGCGCCACTCAAAAGCTAAGCATTGTCATATTTCTTTTAAGGTTGAGCAAAACCAGCTAATCTTAATTATTTATGACAATAGTCAGATAAATAACACTACAGACAAAAGTACTGAGCACCATATTGGCACAGGAATAATCAGCATGCGCCAACGCTGTCATGCAATTCAAGCAAAGTTTTCCTTGTCTCAAGATAAAGGATATTTAATCACCGTGAGTAAGGATTTATCATGATTAAATTATTGATCGTTGAAGACCAAAAAATAGTGCTTGATGCTTTAACTGCACTGCTCAACTTAGAAGATGATCTAAATGTCGTTGCAACCGCTATAAATGGTGTTGATGCTTTAACTCACTGCAAAAACATGGCCGTTGACATCGTGATTTCAGATATAGAGATGCCTGAAATGAATGGTTTATCTTTAGCCGAAAATTTACATGAAAATTACTCTGGAATTAAAACGATAATCCTGACTACCTTCTCCAAAAGTGGTTATATCAAGCGCAGCCAAGAGGCCAAAGTCGCTGCTTATTTATTAAAAGATTCTCCGTCTGATGAACTGATTGATGCGATTAGAGCTGTCAATATTGGCAAAATAGTTATTGCGCCAGAGTTACTCTCTGAAGTTTGGCGCACAAGTATCTGCCCATTGAGTAAAAAAGAGCAAACATTACTAATTTTGGCACATCAAGGAATCAAAAGTAGTGACATTGCTAAACAAATGAATCTATCGGCAGGTACCGTGCGTAACTATGCTCACAGTGCATGCCAAAAATTAGACGCTAAAAATAGAGTTGAAGCAGCAAATATTGCTTATCAAATGGGTTGGCTATAACTGCAAGAATTTTAAAATAGAACAACTACTCATCAATAGCCTAACTTACACAAAAAAATAATCCCACATAACCCTCTGTTTTATTTGGCTTATCATAACTATTTGGAACGATTAGCCCTTACTTCAGGACTCTTTGACCTTTTATTTTTAAAGTAACCCCACTTGGTTAACTTTCCAAATAAAAGAAGTAGGAGTTTACATGTTACGAATATTAATTATTAGCTTAATGCTGTTTTCATCTTTAACCTTTGCCAAAGTTGAATGGCAATTTAAAGCACAAGGTAGAGTTACCGGGCAACCAGTTATTTACAATAATCTTGTTTATGTTTTAGCTGGACAGTCTCTCTCTGTGTTGAATAAATCAGGAGAGTTGCAATGGCAGTATAAGCTCAAGGCTAAAACTTACAGCAAAGTCGCTATAGAAAACGACACCATTTATTTATTAGCAGATAATGGTATTCACGCAATTACCTTAAACGGTGAAAAAAAATGGTTTTTTGCATCATTAGATAAGCCGCTCAGTATAGAAGGAGAAACGTGGGGTTGGGGCAAAGGAGAATTTATCGACCCTTGGTCTTGGTATCGTTCTAGCCCTATTGTCGTCAAAGACAAAGTCATTTTTGGCAATGCTAATGGCACTTATGCATTATCTAGCAAAACTGGCGAAAAATTATGGCAGGTAAATACCGGTACCACACACACCAAACCTGCTTATCATGAAGGTGTTGTGGTTATTGGCAGTTGGGATAATCACTTGTATGGCATTAACGAAAATGATGGTTCAATTGCATGGAAATTTACCTCTCGCATACCACAAGGGGCAATGGCTGATTGGAATGGCTGGGAGGGGTTTAACTTAGATCCCATTATTTATAATGGCCTAGTTTATGTGGGTAACCGCGGTTCTTATTTTTATGCTATTAATGCCAAAACAGGAATTGAACAGTGGAGTAGTCAATATGCAGGTACTTGGGTTGGCTCTGCTGCAATAGAAAGTAATGGAGAAATATTCTTTGGCACGTCAGATGGTTATTCATTAGTTGGTTTAAACGCTAAAACGGGGTCACAAACACTGTTACATTTAAATGACTTTTATAACTTTGCTCAACCTCAAGCAAACGACACCACAGTGTTCTTTGCCACAGTCTCAGGGCAACTTTTTTCGGTCGATAAAAAAAACTCTCAGAGTAAATTGATATTCTCAACGCCACAGAGCATAAAAAACGCCCCTAAAGTCGTTAAAGAAACAGGGGGGCTAAAACGACATTATGGTGTTAAAGGAAACTATAGCAATGCTACCGAGTTTAAAGATATTAACTATATGCATAAGCAATTAGATTCAATATTAAGTGTTACGCTAGATAATCAGACGATCTATTTAGGCAGCGCTAGTGGCAATATTTACGCGATAAGTTTGTAAGTACATATACATAGTTCAACAACATAAATTTCAGGTGAAAAAATGAATAATTTAATCAAAGTAGTAATAACAATTTTAGTGACATTCATAGGCTATGTATTGCCAGTTAATGCTAGCGACATAAAATTAAACAGTGGAAACTTCACTGTTGAGGGTAAAGAAGCTAAGTTTGTCAGTTATAAAGGGGAAGCAAGCTTACTTTTAAACGGTGCTAGCGCAACGCTTAATGATAGCTCTTTTGTTAATGGCATTATTGAATATGATGTTGCCTTTGCAGAAAAAAGAAATTTTGTTGGTGTAAAATTTCGCCAGCAAGATAGCAAAAATGCAGAAGAGTTTTATATTCGCCCACATCAATCAGGTAACCCTGATGCAAATCAATACACACCAGTATTCAACGGCTTAGCTGCTTGGCAGCTGTATCATCAAGGCTTCGCGGGTAAAGTTAATTACAACTTTGAGGATTGGAATCATATAAAAATAATTGTTGCTGGTAAGCAAGGTGAAGTTTATATCAATGATATGCAAAAACCGGCATTTAGCATCGCTGAATTTTTACGCCCTACGGAACGTGGTTCCATTAGTTTCTCTTCTGCAATGGCTGATGCATATATTGCCAATGTTTCTATTGTTAAAGATGAAAAACCCCAAGCATTGTCAATACCTTCACAAAACAGTAAGTCATCTGAAGATCACAAACTCGAAAGTTTTGTTTCAAAATGGCAAGTATCGAATAGTTTTTCAGAGAAACAATTAGTCAAAACAACAAAATTGAATCAACAAGAAATCAGCCAAATGAATTGGCAGGTATTAAATGCGGATAGCTATGGGGTACTTAATCTGGCTCGTGCACAAGGCGTTAATAAAACAGCGAATACTGCGCTTGCTAAATTTTCTATTGATTCCAATAAAGCCCAAACAAAGGCACTTCATTTTGGTTACAGCGACAAAGTAAAAGTGTTTGTAAATAGCACACTTGTTTATGCGGGTAATAATAGCTTTCGTTCAAGAGATTATCGTTATTTAGGCACAATAGGTTTATTCGATACGATTTATTTGCCGTTAAAGGAAGGAAAAAATGATATCAGTTTTGCCGTTTCAGAGCGGTTTGGTGGTTGGGGTGTCATGGCAAAGTTTGATGATAACAATGATATTTCATTTGTTAATTGATAAAAATGAGACATTTTTATTTCTGAATATAGGCAAATCATGTTCGTGTGGTTGCGCTATCCGTAGCCCCATACCTCTATTAAGTATTTTTTCGATAAAACTTTATTTAGCAGCTGATAACATTGCGGCAAAACCAAAAAACAATGAAGCAGTTATACGTCCCAACCAGCCGTTATTTAATAACGGTAATAATTTACTTTTGAAATTATAACCTGCAAGCGCATAAGCGAAAGTAAAAATAAAGGCATTAGCTAAGCTAGTGCCTGTTAAGATCAGAAACTGAGTGAGCGAAGGTGCTTGAGGGTTAATAAACTGTGGAAATAAGGCGGTAAAAAAAACTAACGCTTTTGGATTACTGAGCCCTAATAGTAAACTTTTACGGTATAAATTAATGCCAGAAGGTATGTTTTCATTATCGATTACTATTGCCCATGCACCTTTATTACGCCAAATGGCGATACCGATATAAACAAGGTAGAGCACACCAATATACTTAATAACAGTAAACGTTGTTTGCGAGGCTAAAATAACGCCGCCAATGCCAGAGGCTGATATTGTAGCTAAAATAAAAATGGCACTTACATGACCCAGCACACCAGAAAGTGCTTTACGCCGACCAAAATTAATACCATTGCTTGCCGCTAAAACTACCGAAGGGCCAACACTTACTGAAGCAAGTATTGAAATGCTGAGGTAAATTAAATAACTAGAAAATTCCATGCTTTGTTATCTGCTAATTTTAAAAGCGCAGATAATAAAGAACAAAATGAAACTAGCAAGCAAATACCTGAGAATCGTTGATAAAGGTCAACATTTTAATTGGTGTAACACCTAGTTAGCCTAATAAATCGTTATTTTTTAACGCATCCCATTTTGTTATCGCGTCTGGAATACCATTTTGTGCTTTGATGTACAAATTTAGCAGACTTATTTCGCGACATTGATACTGCTCTTCAGTAATGGCAGGCACCTCAATTAGTCTGATCCCCGCTTGCTCTTTGGCACAAAGTCGAAAATAGTCTGAAAATTCCGCCACGGTAGTACATTGTTTTCCATCACCGCCAAATGCTTTAACTAAACCAATAACGTCGAATTTTTTATCAGAGCAATTATAGATGTCTGCATCGCTATTTTTGCCCAGGTGAAAAATGTTGTTACGCATATATATAATAATAACGTTAAGATCGTCACGCAAAAAATGTATTAAGTCATTTAACTGAAAGTTAAAACCGCCATCTCCTGTAATAACCACGGCAACATCGCTTGCTCCAGAATGTTGTAACTGTTTACAGGCAGCCCTTGCATACGGAAGGCTTGTTCCCATTGCTGCATACCAAGGGTTAGTTATCCAACTTCGTCCCAAACTCGACATTCTAGTTTTTAAGCTGTATGAAGCAAAATAGGAATTACCTATCTCTGGAAAATAGACATAAGGATTCTCATCTTGTGTTTGCAAGTGATTAAGTACGCCAGTTAAATTATGAAAATCTATTCGATCTTCACCGATAAGTGTTGATGACTCTTGATGAACATTCTGAAAATTGAAGGAAGGTATATCAGCGTCCATCAAATAGTCTAGCGTTGTAATAATATCTCGCTCTAATTGAGAAGTTCCTTTTAATACAGTCCTATTCTCAAATACACTAAGTAAATGGGTACCCGTAGCAAAAGCCGTGTTTGTGTCTAGTTGATTAATACTTGTTGAAATCTCGAGCACATAATCTACTTCGTGCTCAATATAGTCTCGTATTTTAGGATCGCTGAAAACACCGTTATAGGCACCTAAACTTAATGGATCAAATTCGTCTAAAATGCCTTTTGCGAGCCAACTTGTAACATAGGGTATTTGATATTTATCACAGAATTTTTTAACCTTACCTAAAAGTGCTTTATTCAGCTTTGCTTTTTCTCCTAAGAACAACAATGGTTTCTTGGCTACATTTAGTTTGGTGATGACTTGTTTGGCGACTGATTGTGCGCCTTTGAGGATAAATATTTCTTGTGGCAGCTTTTCTATCGAAATAGGTAATTGAATTGCTTGAGTTTTACTTAAAACCAAATCTCTAGGAATTTCAATGAACACGGGCTGCTTACTTAAGTAGGCATGTGAAACTAATCGAAATAAGTGCTCAGCAGCAACATTGGGTTGTCCTGCGCTTCTCGCTCCTGATAGCCTTTCAGAGCGCATACCTAATGCTTTAAAAGCATCAAGTGCCGCATCATATTCAGTTCGCCAAGTAGAGAATGAACTTACGGTATGATGCAATGCCATATTGTTGATTTCATTTTCACCAGGGGCTCCTGAGATAAAAATAACCGGTAATTTTTCTGTAATAGCCAAGGCTGCGGCAGATACGCAAGGTAAACTACCCACGGTATAGGTAGTTAAACACACTCCAAGCCCCTCAATTTCTGCTTGGCCACAGGCTGTAAAGCCAGCATGCATTTCATTACTCGATGGACAAACTGAGAGTTCTTTTTCAAACGCGCCAATCAAGTTTGCCGCATAATCACCGCCAACACCATACATACGCTGGCAGCCAAAAAACTTCAACACTTTTACCATTGCTTCACCTAGTGAAGGTAGGGATGACGCGTATTCCTCGCCAAAATTTTGTGCGTATTTATCTACTACATTATTCATCATTGTTCCTTGGTCTAAACCTGAATTTTATTGGCAAAATATCGGATTAAAAAAGGGCAGTAAAGCCTTTGGTCATTGACAATAGAATAAACGATTTAAAGTGAGTAGATAATAGAGTGGTGATGAAGAATTAAAACAAGATCGTAAACTTATAACAACAGTGACTTATGTAACAATAGAGAAACTTTACTCGAATTTCGACACCGACTATCGAGGGTTCAAATCCTTTTAGAACCCTATACTTTTACAATAAATTTACTTACTCATACCTTAACGCCTCGATAGGATTTTTCCTGGCAACTTTAGCGGCATTTCCACCTACAGTAGACCAAGCGATAATCATAGATAAAAGCCCTACGCCCAAGCAAATAGGCACTAACCAGAAATAACTAATTCTATAAGGAAAAGCTTCTAGCCAAGTTAACATCATATATGCCGCAATTGGCCATGCAACTAGGTTTGAAATAACAACCGGTTTAGAGAATTGCCAAATAAGTAATGTCACAATATCCTTAACACTAGCTCCCATCACTTTTCGGATGCCAATTTCCTTTGTTCTTCTTTCTACAGTAAAGGCTGATAAACCGTACAAGCCCAGGCAGGCAATAAGTATTGCTAACACTGAAAATACTAAAAATAGCTGCGCTGTGGTTTCTTCATCATGATATTGCGCTTTCATCATCTCGCTCAAAAACTCTAGATTAATAGGCTGCATTGGTACATTGTTTTTCCAAACGGTTTCTATTTCAGTAATTAGATAAGGTAAGTTGTTGGTGTTAAATGAAATGCTCGCTACTCTAAATCGTTCTGGATTCAAGGTATAAATAGATGCTCTTACACCAAACTTGATTGATCTAAAGTATATATCAGGAATAACACCGATAATGGTTAAATGTTGTTTGCCACGACGGTTCCTTTCTAAGGTTTTGCCAATAGCTTGTTCAGCACTACTAAAGCCAAACTTTTTCAACGCTGTAACATTGAGTAAAACACTTGCCTTGGCAATTTCATTTTCTGCTACTTTATTGAGCGTATCAGAGCCAAAATTTTCATTAAAAAGTCGTCCTGCAAGTGGGGTTACTTGATAAGACTCAAAAAAACCGAAGTCCATATCATGGTAATTAACTAATTCAGCTTCATTGGCTGCGCCGTCTGCATGCGGCTCTAATAGTCTGAAGTTATCGTTGTTTTCATTATCTTGTGACGGTGCTTCTGAAGAATAAACCACATTTGTCACTTCAGGCAAATTCAATAATTCTTGTTTTAAACTTGCTAGGTTATCGCCAGCAGCACCAATGTTAAGCACTATTTTATTATCGCTTTGATAGCCAACATCAATGTTATTAGAAAAGATGGTTTGTCCATAAACGACCAAAGTTGATATGACAAGAATAATTGAAGTGGCAAATTGAAAAACAACCAGTACGCTTCGAAACTTAGCTGAGCCGGCAGATTCAACACTTTTGCTCGACTTTAATATTTGACCAGGTAAAAAGCGAGATAGATATAAAGCAGGGTATATACCTGCTCCAATGCCAACACAAATTGCAATGCCGATTAACATCAATAACAAACTGGGGTCGTCTAATAAGTTTAATGTTAGCTCTTTTCCTAACAGTTCATTATACAAAGGCAGCGCTAGCTCAACGGCGACTAAAGCAAAGAAAAGAGATAATAAAACTAAGGCGATAGCCTCGCCTAAAAATTGAATAGCCACTTGTGCTCGACTTGCGCCAAGTACTTTTCTCATTGCCACTTCACGCGCTCGTTTACTTGCTTTTGCAGTCGATAAATTCATAAAGTTAATACAAGCAATTAGTAATACTAAAGCAGCAACGATGATAAATGTATTAATCATGTTGTTATCACCCATAGGGGTTAAATCATGACCATTGCCGGCTTGGCTTTTGGCATGTAAGTGCAAATATGCTACGGGCATGACTCGTTGATTAACAATGTCAGTGACTTGTTTTCCTTCGGCTTTCTCGCCCAAAATATCTTTTAGCATTTCTACTAATGGGCTTTCGTTATTCATCCAGTAATCGATTCTTTCTTGGAATTGACTTGGACTAACACCGTGGTTTAATTTGAAATAGGTATATACGTTAAGGCTTGTCCAAGTATGCAATACGCCATCATCTTCACTAAATAATGCAGGTTGTAAATAAATGATCATATCGGTATTTAAATGAGTAGCATCGGGTAAGTCTTTAATAACACCAGTAATGGTTAAGGTTACTGTATTATCAGCCACACAGCACACCGTAAGAGTTTCTCCAATAACATCACTTTTACCAAAATATTTATAAGCGAGTTCTTCAGTGATCACTAAATCCATTGGTTTTTTGAAAGAAGACTCTTTTGAACCATGTAGAAAAGGCATGTCAAATAGTGAAAAGAAATTACCATCAACCATGGTAAATTGCTCAGGGAATGCATCTTCATTCTGCCTAACTGTCATATCAAACTGAATAAAGCGAACGCCAGTTTCAACTTCATTCTTTGCATAGTCTTTAAGCGCTGGCATCATGCTACCAGCTGAACGTAAAGACTCAAAAGGCTCTTGGTTTGGGATAGCATAAGCAGTATGCATTCGCACTAAGCGGTCGTGGTCTTTCAGCCAAGTATCAAAGCCTGTTTCTTGGCGAACAAATAACATGATTAAAATACAGCTCATCAAACCAATGGCTAAACCAAAAATGTTGATGACTGAAAAAATACCGTTTTTAATGATATTTCTCCACGCAGTAATAAGGTAGTTGTGAAACATTGTTAGTTCTCCTTGTTAGCCTTAAGCTATTTTTTCACTGGCGCGAACACTTTCAGCAACCACATGGCCGTCAAATAGATTAATGGTGCGTCGTGCATAGTCAGCGTGGGCAGGGCTATGGGTAACCATTATTATGGTGGTACCTTCGTCATTTAATGACTGCAACATTTCCATTACTTCTTGCCCATGGGCACTATCTAAGTTACCTGTAGGCTCATCAGCTAATATCATTTGTTGATCACCGACCACGGCTCTTGCCACAGCCACCCGTTGTTGCTGGCCACCCGATAATTGACTGGGTAGATGTTTAGCACGGTGCGCAATGCCCACTTTATCCATCACTTTTTCTACTTTAGCTTTACGCTCTGCTGTAGGAATTTTATGATAAATAAGTGCTAACTCAATATTCTCTGCAACGGTAAGTTCATCGATCAGATTGAAATTTTGAAAAATAAAACCAATGCTTTTCTTACGAATAACTGATAATTGACTCTCTGAGTAACCAGCCACATTTTCACCTGCAAAAATGTAATCTCCACTACTAGGCGAGTCCAACATACCAATGGTATTAAGTAGGGTTGATTTTCCACAGCCAGACGGCCCCATAATGGCAACAAATTCCCCCTTTGCGATTTCAATATTTACATTATTTAGTGCCGATGTTTCTACATCTTCTGTTTGGTAAACTCGGCTTAGATTGTGTAGTTTTAACATGTTAAATTCCTTGTGTTTTTAATTATTCTTTACGTGGTTATACATAATCACTTTATTTTTGACGATTAAATTTTTAGTTGAAATTCAGACGCTGCATATCTTGATAGTTACTGTAAGGACTGGTGATGACTTCCTCACCTAGTTCAAGCCCTTCGATAACTTCAATGAATTGATTATTTCGACGACCTAAGCGAACATTACGCTTAATTGCTTGGTTACCATCTTGGCTAACAACAAATATCCATTTGCCACCGGTATCTTGAAAAAAGGCACCATTAGGAATTAATATCGCATTACTGGCGTCCCCTAAGGTCAGTTTTATTTGAATTGTTTGTCCACGACGAATCCCTGCAGGTTGATTATCAATAAACTTGAAATCTACTTCAAATTGTCCGTTCTGCACCTGTGGATATACTTTTGATATAACCAAGGTGAAGTCTTGATATTTAGCTTGTTGGCCAATATCTACTCGGCCTAAATAGAATTCATCAATAAAGGCTGTTAGCTTGTAATCATTGGGTGTGTCAATTTGCCCTAAACGCTCTCCGCGAGCTATGCTTTGACCCACTTCGACATTAAAGCCAGAGAGTTTGCCTGCGACAGGGGCTTTAACATTCATATTGTCTAAATTTTGACGAGAGATGGCTAAGTTGCTTTCGAGGCGAGCACTGGTTTCTTTTAAAAATACTAATTGTTCACCCTGCATTCGAGCATCTGATTGTTGACTTTCTTTGGTTAATTCAAGGCGATTTTTGTACCAATGCAAGGTATCAAAAGTATCATCATATTTAGACTTCATTAAGGCGCCAGTATCTATTAGCGATTTTTCACGTGTTAGTTGGCGTGACAGCATTTTTATTTGATAGTTAATATCAACAATATTGCTCTTGTGTTGTAATCGGTTTTGTTCAAGGTTCAATTCAATAGAGCGCATATTATTTAGCTGTTCAGCAACTCTTGCCTCGTTGCCTAATACACTTAATTGCAATGACGCGTTAGATAGCTCTACTATTAAATCGCCTGCCGTTAAGCTTGTGCCGTCTTCTACTAAAATTCGCTCTACACGACCTCCTTCAATGGCATCTAAATAAACCGTTTTTGCAGGCGTTACTCTGCCTCGAATAGGAATGAAGTCTTCAAAAATCCCCGATGTGACTGTAGAAACGACAATACGGGTATTATCTACTGATAAAACTTTGCCTGTGGTTTTTCCTAGAACTAAGTAAACGGTGAAAGCAACTACCAGTATCAGCAATACAATGGTTAACCGTTTTTTTAAAGAGTTGGTTTGGATGTCTATTTTTTTGTCCATTCCAGAGCCAGAAACTGCTTTTGATGTGTCATTTCTTGTTGTACTAGTTTTTGATGTACTTAGCGGTACGGGAATTTTTGTCATAATAAGTAAATGGCAGTTGCCAATAGTAGTTTAACTTACTTAGATACAATTCAATATTCATTCCAAAGTGTATCTTCTTGTATTTATTGGTCTTTATTTTTTTCTGAAAGATTATACTTAATAAAACTGTACGTTTATGAACAGTAGGTGTACGTTAATGGACACTTTATAAGTGGTTATTGTTATGACATGCGGAGTCTGTGAGTGAAAAAAGAAGGAAAAATATTAATAGTTGATGATGATGAAGACATATTAACAGCGGGCAAACTCTTACTAAAAAGACAATTTTCTCAAGTAAGCACCTGTAATTTGCCTGAACATATTCCACACTTTATTCGAGACCAACATTTTGATGCCATAATCTTAGATATGAACTTTGGTCCCGGTGAAAGCTCAGGAGCACAAGGTTTTTACTGGTTAGAAAAAATATTAGAGATTAACCCACAAAGCGTGATTATTATGATTACCGCTCATGGCGGCGTAGATATAGCAGTAGAAGCAATGAAATTAGGTGCTACCGACTTTATTGCAAAACCTTGGCAAAATGAAAAAGTCATTGCCACTGTTTCAACAGCCGTTTTATTAGGACAAAGCAGAAGTGAAGCAAAAAATTTACGAGATACTAATAAAATATTAGTTCAAGCAAGTAATACGGCTAACCAGCAAACCATGATAGGTAGCTCAAGCCAAATGATGCAGGTTCAGTCTTTGATTCAACGCTCTGCACCTACTGATGCCAATGTATTGATTTTAGGGGAGAACGGAACAGGAAAAGAGCTTGTTGCCAGAGAACTTCATCAGCAAAGTTTACGGGCAAATCAAGTGTTTATGTCTGTTGATCTTGGTTCAATTAGCGAAAATTTATTTGAAAGTGAGCTGTTTGGTCATAAAAAAGGAGCTTTTACGGGAGCACAAAATGATAGAGTTGGTCGTTTAAAGGCAGCAGATAACGGTACCTTATTTCTCGATGAAATAGGGAACTTACCTTTACACTTGCAAGCGAAACTCCTCACAGTTTTAGAACAAAGAAAAGTAACTCCCATTGGCGAAAATACAGCAGTTCCCTTTAATGTTAGAGTGGTTTGTGCAACTAATTTAAGTAAAGACATACTTAAAGATGAGAAACATTTTCGACAAGATTTATTGTTCAGACTTAATACTGTCGAAATTAAATTACCAGCATTGCGAGAGCGCCCAGGTGATATTAGATTACTCGCACAACATTACATTGAACTTTATAGTAAGAAATACAATAAAGCTGATTTGCCACAAAAGGTAATAAGTGAAAATGCGATTACGGCAATTACTGCATATCCTTGGCCGGGCAATGTAAGAGAATTGCGCCATGCCATTGAACGGGCCATTATATTAAGTCAAACTCAAACATTACAATCCGCTGATTTTCAACTTGAAGTTAACACAAGTGATGAAAATACTAGCGACGCCAAACCAATAGCTGAAAATGAAATGATGGATTTACCTAGCGAACTAAATTTAGATCATTTAGAAAAACTCGCCATTTCACGAGCGTTAAAAAAGCATCGATTTAATATCAGTCACACCGCAAAAGAACTCGGTTTAACTCGTGCAGCATTGTACCGTCGGATGGAAAAGCATGGACTTTAAAAGATTTTCACTTTTAATTGTTATACGCACCGTTTTAGCGATGGTAACTATAATACTCCTTACTCAGGCCATGACTCACCAGGGGTTTCATGCAACGCTGTTATTATTATCGGTTATTCTAATTTATCAGTTTATTGAAATTACTCGCTTCGTATCGAAAACAAATGCTGAGTTAGTACGATTTTTTGATGCTGTGCGACATGCAGATTTTTCCCAACGATTTGAAATCAAAGAATTGGGTACTGGATTTGATGAACTAGGAGCTACTTTTGCGGATATTTTAAAGAGCATTCAAAAAGTTCGATCATCAAAAGAAAGTGAATTAAGGCATATAAAAGCGATTATAGAGCATGTGCCCGTACCTTTATTAAGCATTGATAATAGCGGTGGTGTTACGCTTTGGAATAATAGCGCTAGGCGTTTATTTGGCACGCATGCGATCACTAAAATAGAAGATCTTGCCCATTTTGATTGTGATTTTCCCAAAAAACTACAGTCAATACTAGCAGGAGAACGAACCTTAGTTAATATCTCCATAGATGATATGGAGCATAGACTAATTATCTCAGCAACCGAAATTGTCACCGCAACGCATAGAGAAACCTTATTAAGTCTACAAGATATTCAAAGTGAACTAGCGGTAGCTCAATTGCAAGCTTGGCAAGATTTAGTCAGTGTTTTAACTCATGAGATCATGAACAGTATTACTCCTGTGGCCTCACTTGCGAAAACGACAGTTGATTTGGTACAGGATGTTCAGGAAAAAACTAGAAATTTACCTGATATATCAGGTGAAGTTAATGACGAGTTGGATGATGTACTAGGCGCGGTTCAAACAGTGGCAAGACGCAGTGATGGTCTGATGCAGTTTGTTACAAGTTACCGACGTTTGACACGTTTGCCTTCACCAAATAAGCAAACGATATCAATAGAAAAACTTTTTGCACACGTTAGCATGTTAACAACACAAACTTGGCAAGCTAAAGGTATTGATTTCACAACTTCTATTATACCAACAGAGCTAGATGTGAGTGTAGATGTTGAGATGATCGAGCAAGTGCTTATTAACTTATTACAAAATGCCGAACAAGCGTTATGCCAAATTAACTCACCACAAGTAAACATGAAAGCTTTTTTAAATGTTCGCGGACATGCCGTAATTGAAGTGTCAGATAATGGTAATGGAGTTGAACAAGAAAATATCGCGCAAATCTTTGTACCTTTTTATACCACGAAAAAAGAAGGTTCAGGAGTTGGTTTAGCCTTAACGAGACAAGTGATGATTGCCCATGGTGGAATAGTAACGGTTAGAAATAATAGTTTTGGAGGGGCGGTTTTTAGTTTAACTTTTTAGCGAGAATTATACCTTTCTTTGAATATGCCATCCGTTCACTCGCCACACAATAATTGGTCATAATTTGTGTTTACCATTCGATTTTTTAAAAATAACTCAGTAAAAATGAATACATTTTAATTATTCAGCAGTAATATTTCACCGTTTTGTCAAAATAGTCATCAATAGATATTTATTATTTTGTGCGGTTTGGCACTGAAAAATCAAGGTGAAGTGATGAGTGATCATTTGTTTTCAAAAGTTATTGAACTTGCTGACGCATCGGTAAAACGATACCCCCCTGAAAAACTAAAATGGCAGTGGGGAGAAGCACTTTATACTTATGCTTTATTGCGCCTTGATAAAGCAATGGGTACTTCTAAATACCTAGATTATTGCAAAGCTTATTTAGATGCTCACATTGAAAAAGGTTATCGAGTTGATCAGTCTGACACTTCCGCACCCGCTTTAACAGCATATGCTGTCTACCAATTAACGGGTGATGAAAAATACAAATCAATAGTTGATCGCGTTATCAACTATATGAAAACCACAAAACGTGTACTTGAATATATGCCAAATCACCTAGGGAATTCGCCAGAAGGTTGGTTATACCCAAGCAGTGTTTGGGTTGATTCAGTAATGATGTATGGCGTGTTTACCAGTTGGTATGGCACCAGTGCAAAAGATGAAGAAATGTATGATTTTGCTCGTAGACAACCAGAGCTTTTTGCTCAATACTTACAAGACCCTGATGATAAGCTTTTTTATCATAGCTACTGGACAAAATTTGGCTGTACTTATCCTAGACAAAAACTATTCTGGGGACGAGGTAATGGTTGGGTAATTGCTGGCTTTCCTTTGGTGCTTGAAAACTTAGCAAAAGACAGCGAAGAAAGAAAACAAGCCATTAATATATTTCAAGAAACTTCAGCAGCCTTATTACCTTATCAACGAGAAGATGGCTTTTATGAAACCGTATTTAATAAAGTCGGTAAGACCTATAAAGAAAGTAGTGCGACAGCCTTAATAGCGAGTGGTTGGCTACAAGGTGTTAATGAAGGCTATCTTGACGAAAAATTTAAAGAGCCCGGGTTAAAGGCGTTTGAAGCTGTGATCAATTGCTTGGAATATAAAGACGGTTTACTCAGTATGCCGCTGATCAGTGCGCCAACAATTCCTACGCCCTTAATGCCTTACTTAGCATACAAATATACCCCCAAACATAGCGATTGGCAGTATGGTTTGGCTTCATTAATTTTTGCAGGCATCAATTATCAAGCGCTAATGTCTAAAGATTAGCGCACCTTAACAACCAAATTACCACAAGATATAGAGAGAACAACATGACATCATTTTCTTCATTGATGGCAGAGCAAAAACTGCTGCCTATTATTCAGGCCGATACAGTTGAACAAGGATTGAATATTGCTAGAGCAATGTCTTTAGCTGGCATTAAACTTGTTGAAGTTGTACTGAGAACTTCAGCATCGATTGATGTATTAAAAGCGATTAAGCAAGAATTTCCAGAGCTGATTGTTGGTGCAGGCACGGTTATTACCCCTACTATTCTTGATAAAGCTGTCGAAGCCCAAGCTGATTTCATTGTAACGCCAACCATTTCAGTAAAGCTGTTGGATTGTTTAAGCAGCTGTGGTTTACCGGTTCTTCCGGGGGTATCAAATGCAGCCGATATTATATTAGCGTATGAATACGGCTATAGAGAATTGAAGTTATTTCCTGCCTCACTTTCTGGTGGTTGTGCATTTTTGTCGGCAATGTCTTCCATATTTCAAGACATTTCATTTTGTCCTACAGGAGGCATTAACGCAAAAAATCAATACGAATACTTAGCGTTAAATAATATTTTTGCTGTCGGCGGTACTTGGGTAGCTGACAAAAATTGGGTCGTGAATGAAAACTGGTCACAAATAACTCAAGCTTGCCAAGAAGCATTACAACCAGCTTAAACCGACGATTTAAACAATTACTGACAAGAAGCTTTATCCATCAGATAACAATCCGCAAAATTTAAGTAATGTTTCCAGTCGAATTCGAGCATGTCATGCTTGCCATCTCGCAGGTGATAAGAGACTGGGCCAGTAATTGCCTCACCAACATCTGGCATGGCTGAAAAGTTATTAGTGTCCGTGCCAAATAGACGATAAACCTCCGCTGCTGAACTGGCTCCGAGAAATTCACCTCGAGGGTCAGCCCAGTGATCTTTACTGCCACTGGCTACATAAACGGGGCGAGGAGCCAACAAAGCTATCAATTGGTGCTGATCAATCGGCAGTTTATCTTCTTGCTCTGCATAGCTTTTAAATTTAGGGGTAAACCAATGGGGAAACATCGTTGTAATGATTTTTATTGTTTCACCAAACCGACGGCGAGATAGTGCAGCTCCAACAGCGCCAGAATTATTACTAATTGCAGCAGCAAAACGCTGATCTTGAGCCGCCGCCCAAAGTGAAGCTTTACCTAATCTAGAGTGGCCAATAGTGACTATCCTTGAAGCATCAATACTCTCGTCAAGTTCAAGATAATCGAGCAGTCGGCTCATACCCCAAGACCAAGCCCCGATAGCTCCCCATTGTGCAATATTTGCGTCGTTATTTGACTTACTATTTGCATCGCGGCTAAACAAATCGTGAATGCTGTTGGGTAATCCATTGATATGATCAGGATAAAAATCACCATAATAAGCAGTTACAAAGGCATAACCTCGGTCAATAATCAGTTCTAACGGGTACCGTCTGATACGCTGTCCGCGATTAGCATCAGTGGCTTGATTAGAAAGAACGCCATGCTCTTCATCTTTTTTAACCCAAGACTCAGTTAGCAGTACGGCAGGATCAGCGCTAATTGTGTGGTTACCTAAAAAATTCAGTCCTAAAAAGGCAGGAACGGCTTCTGAAACATTATTAGGTCGATAGATAAGTAGGGTGATTTTATGTTCTTGAAAATTGCTATGCCCCTGAAAAGTGAGAGTCACTTGCTGGCGTAGCGCCTTACCGTTGAGAGCCTGCTTACTAGATTCAATCACACGAGATGTTACTAAGAGTTGTTTGCTTGGTGTCTGTCCATAAATATGCTTAGCAAATTGGGCGAGCAAGTCTTCCCGATTGTATTGCCATTGCTCCGCAGAATTAATTGCCTTACCAGCTACAGAGCGCAACACAGAGGGTAATTCATACTCAGGCACTTTTTCTTCATTCTGGTTGATATCGAGTAAAATTGAAAACGAAGCATGTGGGAAGTCTTGATGAAACTTCCAAAGCTCTTTCGCTGTATCGATAACACCGCCAAATACGCCCGAAAGATACAGTAGGATAGTAAATAGACCTATGCCAATCCAAGTAAATTTTTTTGATTTCACCACATCCACCTTGCTAGATAATTAAATATAGAATATATTTTTTGATTTGCTTACGCTTGCTACTAATCGAGATCATTTTTGGTCATCATGGGTGACCCCAAAGTTTGGTAGGTAACTCCTTAATGTTACCTTTATCTATTTCTAGACCAAACGGTCTATCTTGCTTGATCAATAAAGGGGCATCTAAGTCTACACAGCTGGCTTGAGTAGCCAAAATTAAACCAGGAGCCATTGAAAGCGACGTGCCTACCATACAGCCTACCATAACTTGCAAATCATATTCCTTGGCTAGCTTGGCTAACTTTACTCCTTCTGTTAGACCGCCACATTTATCAAGTTTGATGTTAATAACGTCATACCGTAGTGCAAGATAGGGAATATCACAGCAAGTGTGACAAGACTCATCCGCACCAATAGGAACAGAGAATACTTTACCTTTCAATGCGTTATCTTGCCCTGATTTTAGAGGTTGTTCGATTAACATAATGGGTAAGTGCTTGATTGAACTGTCAACCTGTTCGAGTAAGTCGATATCCCAACTTTCATTGGCATCGATTAGTAACTTAGCCTCTGGCGCATTTTCATGAACGGCATTTAATCGTTCAATGATCTGCTCATGATTTAATTTAATCTTTAACAGCGGAAAATCTTTTAATAGGGCTGCAGCTTTGCCCATATTTTCAGGACTGTCTATGCTGATGGTTTGTACTGTAGTGATATTTTTTGGCTCAGAAAAATTGAGTTGCTTACTGACACAGCTTTGTTTGATTTTTGCACTTAAATCCCACAAGGCACAATCAAGCGCATTTCTAGCAGCACCTGCAGGTAACCATTCTTGTAGTTGCTTACGACAATTACCACTATCATTGCTATGGGCAACCAACTTTTTTTCAACTGATTTAATGGTTTCGATAACACTTTCGACACTTTCACCAAAACGTGGTGTTGGTACCGATTCGCCAGTGCCAACGAGGTTATCGAGGCTAATAGATACTTTCACCACCTCTGTTTCAGTTCGACTGCCTCGGGCAATAACAAAAGGTTTTGCCAGTGGCCATACTTCGCGAGTTACTGTTAGGTAAAGCTTATTCATGGCTTGTTTTCTTCAAGGTTACTTTTTTCAAACTAGACACAAAATTTTCGCTGCCTGTTAGCATAGGGTCAAAACAGGGTACATTAAATTGTTGCTCAAGTTGTTTCATCAACTCTCTACCTTGTTTTTCGCCGACAACTCGACAGTTAAGAGAAATACCTGCAAGCTTTACTTTAGGGTTTGTTAGCCTTGCAACGGTAATATTATGCTCAATACAGTTAGTCAGGTCAGGCACTTTATATCCCGGTACATCCTTAATGTCCTCACGGCCTGCTTCGTGACACATCACCAAGTAATCAGCTTGAGCACCATGAAGTAATCCGGTACTGACCCCTGCAAATGACGGATTAAATAGTGATCCTTGTCCTTCAATAATATCCCAATGGTTATCATCAGCATCTGGTGATATTAATTCAACGGCACCAGCAATAAAATCTGCAACTACAGCATCAATACAAATGCCATTATTCGCTAGCAGCAAGCCACTTTGTCCTGTCGCTTTAAAGCTCACATCAAAGCCTTGTTTTTTCATTTCTCGTTCAATGCTTAAGGCAGAGTACATCTTGCCAACTGAGCAATCAGTACCTACCGTTAAAATACGTTTACCACTGCGCTTTTTGCCATTACCAATAGGGATTTCTTGGGCTTGATGGCGTAAATCAAACAGCTTACAACCGTGTGACTTAGCCGCATCCCTAATTCTAGGGATATCAACTAACTTTTCATGCAGACCACAGGCAATATCTAATCCTTGCTCAACGGCATCTACAATATGGTCAATCCAACTTTCGCTAATAGTTCCGCCACTATTGGCTAAGCCAACAACAAAGGTTTTTGCGCCTTTACTTTTAGCTTCCTTAGGTGACAATTTTTCCAAGCCTAAGCTTATTGAACAGTCTGGGTGAGCATATTCACCTAAACAAAGTTCAGGACGCCAGTCAGCAATACCTCGGGAAGTTTTAATTGCTAAGGGTTTGCTAGCATCACCAAGATATAATAAAAAAGGAGGGCTAAATTGCATAATAATTACCTGTGAAATAAGTGCTTAAAAATTGAATAGTTTAAGATAGTGAATTTACGAATGACTACGATATTGTTATTCCAGTAAGAAAGCTTAATTAAAATTAAAAAGAACTGACGTTATATTAAAAAAATTAACAAGATTATAGAAAGCGACACTATACGGACATTTTTTTAATAATTAGTCAGAAAAAAACGAGTAAATTGTCAAAATTCGGAAGTATTTTAAAGTGATATCAGGAAAATAGAATAGAGATTTACTGAGCTTGTTAGGCTCTTGTTCGGCTTTTGTTAGAAATAGGTGAGATTAATAATATGACGCAGTTAGCGCAAACGGCATCAACAGCCGTAACAACAAAACCGCTCGATTTGAAAGAAAAGATCATCTTTGGCTCTGGTGATATATTCATCGGCGGTACGCAAGTTATTATGGCGTTTTACTACCTACGATTTCTAACCGATGTTATTCAAATCTCTCCGGCACTTGCTGGCACCATTGTATTAATTTCTAAAATATGGGACGCGATAACTGACCCTATGATGGGCGTGATCACAGACAATACGCGTACTCGCTGGGGACGTCGTAAGCCCTTTTTCTTTATTGCCTTTTTCGGCATTATTTCTTCGTTTGTATTGCTTTGGTATCCAGTTGAATTTGACTCAACACCGATGAAATTCGTTTATGTTCTAATGACATATCTATACTTTTCAACCGTATCTACCGTTGTTTTAGTGCCTTATTCATCCATGAGTAGTGAAATTACCACTGATTACAAAGAGCGAAATAATGTTAATGGCATCCGTTTGTTTTTCTCTCAGTTCTCATCATTACTTGGCGCCGTATTACCGTTAACGGTTGTTAATATGTTTGACGATGAAAGTTTGGGTTGGTTAGTGATGGCGATTGTTTTCTCTGTTGTTTATGCCATTCCATATATGTTGATGTTTTTCTTCACCCATGAGCGAGTTCCTGTGTGTGGAGAAAAAAGTAAATTTGAATTAGCGTCATTTTTACGACCGTTTAAAATAAAATCATTTCGTAAATTAGTGATGATGTATTTTCTTGCTTATTTAACCATGGACGTTGTTGCCGCAGTTTTTCAATATTACATGCTGTATTTCCTCGACAGAAAAGATGAAGCCGATTATGTGATAGGTACCTTGTTAGTGGTACAAATATTCTTAATACCAGTTGTGGTTATGCTGGCGAATAAATACTCCAAATCAATTGTTTATAAATACAGTATTTTAATCTGGCTAGCGGGCGCAATAATGCTTGCTTGCTATCAGCAAGATTGGCCTCCTTATGCTATTTACCTTATTTCAGCTTTAATGGGCTGTGGTGTTACTGGTTGTGTTGTTATGCCTTGGGCTATATTTCCTGATGTGACTGACGTGGGAGAGTTACATTATGGTCACAGAATTTCAGGCTCGTTTAGTGGTGTAATGACTTTTACCCGAAAATTTTCAGGGGCTTTTGGTATTTTTGTTGTGGGTATTTCTTTAGAGCTAGCAGGTTATTTAGCACCAGTTAAAGAAGTGGTTGATGGTAAATTATCGGTAACTTTGCAAACACAGCCCGATGCAGTCATTACCGCATTACAGTTAATCGTTTTAGTGTTTCCGTTGGTGTTACTTATTCCAGCTTATTTTGCAGCGCGTTCGTATCCGCTAGATCAAGCAACACATGAAAAATTGCGCACTCATTTAGAGTTTAAACGGGGAGAACGCGAACAAGATAATTTATCTGCACAAGAGCTTAAAACAATAAAAGACCTGCTTATCTAACAGGAAAATTTAATGTTCAATCAACAAGATTTAAAACAAGGGTACTTTTTATGAAAAAAATATTTATAAGCCTCGGTATTATCATTATTGGTATTGTTGTTTGGCTCGGTGTTGATGTTGTTAACAATGAATCTATTGTAAAACTGACTAATAAATCACACGTAAAATTAGAGATGCGAGATACTGCGGCTTTATATGCATTACAACATAATCAGCCCTTTGATTTTTCAGAGCTAGCAGACGCGTATACAAAAATGAATGAGCGCCATGATACGGCAGACTTTCGAACGCCATCATTATTACGTATTTTATATGATCATCAAGAAAAAGTGCCTGCTGATGCCTTAGCTGAAATGAAATCTACTTTGCTAAACTTCAAGTATTGGATGGATCAACCCGGTCACGACAATATGTGTTTTTGGTCGGAGAATCATCAGATTTTATTTTCATCTGCTGAATATTTATTAGGACAACTTTATCCTAATGAAATATTAACAAATACTGGTAAAACAGGCGCTGAACATAAAGAGATGGGACGTGCTCGCATACTTTCGTGGTTAGAGCAGCGTTGGTTATATGGTTTTACTGAGTGGTATTCAAATACATATTACGCTGAAGATGTTGCACCATTGATAAATTTAATTGATTACGCTGATGAAGAAATAAGTATCAAGGCAAAAATTGTTTTAGATTTGCTGCTTAACGATATAGCCACTCAATCGTATCAAGGCCTTTTTGTTACCTCTAGCGGTCGCATGTATGAGGGTGGAAAGAGAGAAGGCAATGGTGGTTCAATGAAAAGGCTTGTTGCTAGCATATGGGGAGATCGTTACAACGTTGGTGTAGAGAAGTCTATTATGCAGAACTTTGCTTATTCAGAAAAATACCAAGTACCAGAAGTCATTAAATCGATAGGTTTTGATGAATCTGAGCAAATTATTAAAGCAACAAATGGTCTTAATTTATCAGAGCTTGCAGGTAAAGACTTAATAGGCCAACAAGATAATCAAATAATGATGCAGTTGGCTATGGAGTCTTTCACTAATCCTGAAGTTATTAGTAATACCGTTGCCTATATCGACAATAATGATATGTTTTCTAACAAATTTGTTCATGACTTTAAAATAGTCAATTTAGGATTTGTTAAAACATTTGGTTTATTACCTAGTATCAGTCGCTTATTAAAACCGGTTAGTGATGGTGTTGCTATTCAGCGTGCTAATACCTATACCTATAAAACGCCTGACTTTATGATTTCAACGGCGCAAGCTTATCACCCAGGAACCTTTGGCGATCAACAGCACTTATGGAATGCACTTCTTGCAAAAGGGGTCAGTATTTTTACCACGCATCCGGCAAGTGTAGGAGCGTCATTAAACTCACCTAGTTACTGGGTAGGTTACGGCACAACACCTCATGCTGTTCAAGATGAAAACATCGTTATAAATATTTATAAAATACCAAGTGAAGCAGGGTTTATGGGTAAAAAACCTATTCACTCAACTCATGCCCATTTCCCTAGAGATAAAATGGATGAAGTAATAATAGATGGTCGTTATGCCTTTGGCCGTTTAGGGCATAAATATGTTGCCTTTACTGCAAAAAATGATCTTTATTATTCGAAAGAAGATAAATCTCAAGATGAAAAAGAGCGAGAAATTACTTATCAAATGTTTCAAGATGGACCTCGTAGTGACTGGGTTGTTGAAACAAAAGCAGAATATGACTTGATCCAAGACGGTGCTGAAACTTATTGGGTTTTTGAAGCCAGTACACAAGAAAAAGAACAAAGCTTTGAGCAATTTGTAAAACGTATCAAAAGCAATAAAATTAATTATGAAAATAATAAACTTAGCTATCAGTCAAATGGTAAAAGCTTGGCGTTGATGTATCAAGGTGACTTTACAGTTAACAATCAAGTTATTGACACTGAACATAAACGTTTTGATTCTGCATATGCGTCAGTTGAGCGTGAAGCGAAAACTATGACCATTGAACACGATGGTAAACTACTATTTTTAGATTTTTATAACTTAGTTAGAGAAGAGCGTTAGTTTACATACTAGTGCTAATCCCCCTTAAATTTGAGTAAAAGAGTAAAGAGAAGAATTATGGAATTAAATGTACGTTACGCCAATCACCCTGACGATGTTCAACACTATACAACTGAAAAGTTACGTGAACACTTTCTAATAGAATCCTTATTTGTCGCTGACAAAGTGCAACTAACCTATTCACATGTTGATCGTATTATTGCGGGTGGCATTATGCCAGTAAAAGAATCGCTGACTTTAGTTGGCGGTAAAGATATGGGCGCAGACACTTTTTTTGAACGCCGAGAAGCGGGTATCATTAATATTGGTGGCGCAGGTAAAATCACTTTAGATGGTGAAGTATTTGAAATTAATGCTCGCGATGGCATATATATCGGTATGGGTGTTAAAGACATTCAAATGGAATCCGTTTCTGCGGAAAATCCGGCAAAATTTTATTTCAATTCAGCACCTGCTCATAAGGCTTATCCGCATGTAAAAATAGAAATTTCACAAGCAAACCCAATAAAACTTGGCGATGATGCTACAGCTAATAAACGCACTATTTATCAATATGTTCACCCAGCAGTTTGCCAAAGTTGCCAGCTAGTTATGGGTATGACCATGTTAGCAGAGGGTAGTGTTTGGAATACTATGCCTTGTCATACCCATGAACGTCGTATGGAAGTGTATTGCTACTTTGACCTTGATGAAAAAGATCGTGTTATGCACTTTATGGGTAAACCTGATCAAACACGTCATATTGTTATGGCAAATGAGCAAGCGGTTATTTCACCAAGTTGGTCTATTCATTCAGGTTGTGGCACCAGTAACTACACCTTTATCTGGGGCATGGTTGGCGAGAACCAAACCTTTGACGATATGGATCATGTTGTGCCTGAAGATTTACGTTAGACGTTAAACATAAGTATTGAGAATTTTTTATGTCAAAAATTGCCGTACAAACTTTTACTGTTCGAAAGCACTTAAAGAGCCCCAAAGCAATTGAGCAAACTTTTGAAAAATTGCATAGCATGGGGATCCATGCGGTTGAATTGGCGCGCATAAAGTGGACTCCCGCGGAAATAGATGCGGTTGAAAGGGTTACCAAAAAACTTGGTATGACTGTTGGCAGTACTCAAAATACGTTTGATTATTTGAGTAAAAATTTTGATTGGTCAGTAAAGCTTCATAAGCAATTGAATTGCCAATATGTTGTCGTTTCTGTACTGCCCATGAGCTGCATTTTAGGTGGTGAAGAAACTTTAAGTGAGTTCGCCTTTGAACTTGAAAAGCTTGGCAGAGCTTATCGTCAACAAGGGTTGAAATTGCTTTTTCATCATCATCATTTTGAATTTCAACAATATGGTGATGAGCTCGGTTTTGATATTTTAATGAATAGCACTTCACCTGAAAATGTTGGTTTGGTATTAGATACCTATTGGCTACAACGGGGTGGAAAAACGCCACAAGATATGATCGCAGACTATGCTGATAGGGTCGAAGTAGTACACCTGCGCGATTATAAAATTCGGTGGAAATATTTTGATTTATTGCCAACAGATGCAGCATTAGGTGAAGGGACTCTTAATTTTAGAAAAATTATTGAGAGCTGTAAAAAAGCCGATGTAGCTTTCATGGCAATAGAGCAAGAAACAAAAACACCTTTTGAGTGCTTAACTAAAAGCATTAACCATATAAAAGAATTGAAATATACCGATCTCTTTTAGGTTTGGTATTCACTACATGAGAAAACAAAATGAACATTATTGAACAATTTAACCTCAATGGCAAAGTAGCCATAGTAACAGGTGCTTCACGAGGCTTAGGCCGGGGAATGGCATTAGCACTTGCTCAAGCTGGCGCAGATATTGTTGGTGTTGGCATCAGTGATATGTCTTCATTAAAAAGCGACATTGAAAACTTAGGAAAACAATTTTTAGCAATAAAAGCTGATTTAACCGATAGTGCCTGCGTGAATGATATTGTCGCTGAGGCAATATCTGCCATGGGACATATTGATATTTTAGTGAACAATGCCGGAACTATTCGTCGTAATGACTTTTTAGATTTTTCTGAAAAAGATTGGGATGATGTCATGGATTTGAACCTTAAAACAATGTTTTTTCTATCTCAAGCGGTCACTAAAGAATATATTGCTCAGCAACAAGGCGGCAAAATTATTAATATTGCTTCTATGCTTTCGTTCCAAGGTGGTCTTCGTGTTCCTTCATACACATCGAGTAAATCAGGGGTAAAGGGCATGACTATGTCACTTGCTAATGAGTTGGCAAAATATCGTATCAATGTTAATGCGATAGCACCTGGCTATATGGCAACTGATAACACCGAACAGTTACGAGCCGATGAGAAACGTAACAGTGAAATTTTAGGACGAATTCCAGCAGAGCGTTGGGGTGAGCCAAGCGACTTAGGTGGCGCTGTAGTTTTCCTTGCAAGCTCTGCTTCAGATTATGTAAGCGGTCACACCCTTGCTGTAGACGGTGGTTGGTTAGGAAGGTAAAAGGAAAATAATGTAAACATGAGAAGGTAAGTATTTGTTTACCTTATGTGTTTATGGTTAAATCTAAACTTACCACATCAAAAGAGTGTAGCGATGTTTTTTGACGAAATTGCCGAGCATTCTGTTCGTACTCCAATGTGGAGCGGAGGAGAAACAGATCTTGTAAATATACTAATCCCCGCTTTTGTTGGCTTTGGTGTATCACAAGTAATTCTTGGTTTATTACTAATTAGTCGTAATCCAAGCAAAACTATTCAGCAAAAATTCTATGGTTCTGTGCTGATTTCATTGCTCGCCTTTTTTATAGCTCCATTTACTGTAAATACTCCTTATCATATTGTTGTTATTACCGTAATGACGGCCTTGCCAGGACTATTTTGGCTATTTTGTTCAAGCTTGTTTGATGATCATTTTAAATTAAAGCCTTGGCAAATAACTCTCGTTGCTATCACCGTTGTGTTACCTTTTTTTGATCTACTGGCAAGGCAGTTAGGCTATGTTACCCCTGATGTATTGGTTATATTTTTAGTAGATTTTCCAACAACCATAGAATTGTTATTAGTAGGTTTGGCGCTCGTGGCTATAGCTCGACATTGGCGAGTGGATTTGGTTCAGTCAAGAAGAGATTTACGGCTTTGGTTTTGTGGTGTTAACGGGGTTTACCTTTTTACCTTATTAATGTTAAGGGAGGTATTTTACCCTTATTTATCATGGTTAGATTACGGACAATACGCCTCTGCGGGTATTATTTTGTTGGTGACCAATGTGATATTTTTGCGGATATCATCAGGTATTTTAGTTGAAAATTCATTTGTTAATCGATTTTCATTACCCCATAAACCCAAAGACGTAGAGCTTGAGAAAGAAGGAGATCCACAAGAAACTGAAAGCAACACTTTAGAAGCTGATAGCATAGAACAATCCGTGAAAGAAATGCCAGCCCAATGGGTTATCCAAAATGAAAAAGTTAGTGTTCCAGCTGCAACATTAGAGCAAATCCGTTGTGCATTGGAGGAAGAGTATGTCTATCGAGATATGGATATTACTATTGGCTTATTAGCTTATCGATTAGAAATTCCAGAATATAAACTTAGAGCGGTAATCAATAGTGGCTTAGGTTATCGAAATTTTAATGACTTCCTCAACAGTTACCGTATTAAAGAAGTTGCTAAACGACTTACTAAAACTGAAGATGCAAAACATTCAGTATTAACAATTGCGCTCGATGCAGGATTTCGCTCTTTGAGCAGCTTTAATAAAATCTTCAAAGATACTTACGATATAACGCCTACAGCTTACAGAAGAAAATTTTCAGAAAAATAGTCTTAATGGATACAGCACCCTTAAAATAGAGGATATTTATGCTCCTGCAAAATTTTGAAAGAATAAATTCAACTTAAAATAATAGCGAACATGAAAAATGTACTGCCAAAAATCATCGATTTGATGGTTAATGATCTGTATTTCGGTACGCGCCAAGCCATTAATATTCCTGTTACAAGTAAAATGATTAGCCCAACAGAACAGAAAATGGCTAAGACTTTGAATATAGGGCCACCTTCTGAAGTATGTAAATTTTCTAGGTAGCTAAAAATACTAGCTTGCTCGATTATCAACTCTGTTTTCTGAGTTGAATCATTGTTTTTAAGTATGATGTTATGACTCGAACCCTCCCACTCAAAAACTAAAGAATTATCTTCTATTTCTAGATCTATTTTTCCTTTTGGTAGGGAGAGGTTTCGATTATTTAGTTCTTTTATTACGATGCTTTTTAAGGTGTTAATTTCTGTTGGGAGCGGTTCCTCAACTTCTAATGAATAAGAGGTTTTATCATAACTCCCTTCAACTCCAAGATTCATCAAGCCTCCTGTAATAATTAGAAGCAAGGTTGTCGTGAAGAAAAAGCCAGCTAAAACGGTATGAGTTTTTATCAAAAAGGCTCTGTTCATAAAAATTCCGAGTAGTGAGTTATCAATTCCCATGCCATTTAAATCATTATGGTGTGGGAATTGATTTTGATAGAGCAGTTCTACTTCATCGTTGGCATAGAGAACGCGTTTGCAGTGGTTTGTTCGCCTTTAGGCCACCTTGCTGTGACAGTTTTCATTTTTGTATAAAAACGAACACCATCATTGCCATGAACATTTAAAGGACCAAATACAGAGCGCTTCCAGCCGCCAAAACTATGAAATGCCATTGGCACTGGGATTGGAATATTTACCCCAACCATACCGACCTGAATTTGTTCACAGAATTGTCTGGCGCTATCACCGTCTTGGGTAAAAATAGAGGTGCCATTACCAAATTCATGACTGTTAATTAACTCAATAGCTTCTTGGTAGCTATTTACTCTAACAACAGAGAGAACTGGGCCGAATATTTCTTCATTATAAATACGCATACCCGGCTTAACATGGTCAAACAATGTCGGTCCAACAAAATAGCCATTTTCGTGATCTTTAACCGAAAATTCACGTCCGTCGATAAGTAAATCGGCACCTTCTTCAACACCACAATCAATATAACCACGCACTTTTTCTGCATGAATTTTACTGATTAAAGGTCCCATGTGCGCTTCTTCTGCCAAGCCACTACCAGGCCCTACACGCATTTTTTCAACTTCACTCTTTATATTGCTAATTAAGTTATCGGCGGTTTCATTGCCAACACATACCGCTACCGATATCGCCATACAACGTTCACCGGCTGAACCATAGGCAGCGCCCATTAAAGCGGAGGTCACTTGTTCCACTTTTGCATCAGGCATTACCAGCATGTGGTTTTTTGCTCCGCCTAGTGCTTGTACGCGTTTGCCGTATTTACTGCCTGTGCTGTAAATGTATTCAGCTATCGGCGTAGAGCCAACAAAGCTTACGGCTTGAATTCGTTTGTCTTCAAGTAAAACATCAACAGATTCTTTATCACCATTAATAATATTAAATACACCATCAGGTAAACCAGCTTCTTTCAATAATTGGGCAATACGCATGATTACGGTGGGATCTTTCTCTGATGGTTTCATAATGAAAGAATTACCTGCGGCAAGTGCAATAGGAAACATCCACATGGGTACCATTACTGGAAAGTTAAACGGTGAAATCCCTGCACACACGCCTAATGGTTGCATAAGAGAAAAGCTATCAACGCCTCTGCCAACATTAAGGGAATTCTCACCTTTGAGCAGATGAGGAATACCACAAGCAAACTCTACTACTTCAATACCACGAGTAAGCTCGCCTTTAGCATCTGAAAGCACTTTACCGTGCTCTAAGGTGATCATTTCTGCTAATTCATCAATATGAGCTTCAACTAACGCTTTGAACTTAAACATCACCCGAGCGCGGTTGAGTGGTGTTACTTTACTCCAAGACTCAAATGCCGTTTGAGCAACACTAATTGCTGTTTTGGTTTCAGCTGCAGTCGATAGGGAAACGTTTAAAATATGCTCTCCCGTTGCAGGATTATAGACGGCACCGTTTCGTTTACTTTCACTGGCCTGTTGTTCACCATTAATAAAATTTCCTAGCAAATTCATACAAATCCTTAGATTTTAAAGTTGATCATTGTGACTATTTTCATCGAGGGTTCTGTAATGCTTATTCGACTTTACATTATCGATGGAATATTTGTTCTATTATGATATGTGTTTAGAATAAATAAATCAAGATGAAATAACAATCAATCACAACGTAGGGTGTTTAATACCGCTAAACATAAATAAAACACCGCTAAAACAAAGTGTTGGCGGTGTGGTGATTTGAACTTTGTAGGAAGGTACTAGTGACGATTAAACTGAGTATTTACCGGTAAATTTAATGCTTTAGCAACGTCTTTCCATGAAACATATTTAAAATTGGTACTTTCTCTTTGTTCTTTTGAATGAGAAGCTGACTGGGTTAGTGAAAGCTTCGGCGGTTGATTATCACCATCTTGCATGACTAATACACCTTGGCTAAATCCTTTACCTAAATTCGCGTTAACAACCATCATGCCATCCGTTTCATTTACGCCATCAATGTTGCCGTCGCCAACAGTAAATGAATTAATGTATTCATATGGTGCAGTACGGTTAAATAACGCAATGGTATTATTGCCTTGGCTTGATGCTAATAAATAACCTTTGCCGTTTCCACCGTCATAAAGTGTTAACCCTTCGGCATCAGCTATAAGGCTTTCATTACCAAAACCTTTGTCTTGTTCATGATTTAATTGACAAATATATTCCTGCTCAGCGTCGTCCCAAGTACGTGTATAAGGGATGCCGTAATCTTTTACTTTAGCGAGTAACTGCCAATGCTCAGCGTTATTTGGCTCACTTAATTTTACTTTCCAAATACCTACATCTTCTTGAGCAAGGAAAAGGGCATTATTCTCTGCGTCGGCCACCATTCCCTCAAAATGAGGGTGTTCTCCATCATCATCAGAACAAGGCGTCCATGAACTATTGTCAGGCAAGGTGAATTTTTCAGGGAAATCTAAATTAGCGATATTTTTGTAACTGATCGTACCGTTACCATTATCAAATATTTCTAGTTGAGCGACACGCGTTTCACTGTTTTGACTAACAAATGCCATCGCTTTATCGGTTTTTGCCGTTGCTAATCCATAAGCGGTATTACTTTCATTTATCTCTTTTTGATTTTCAGTAAAAATTAGCGGAGCTGTTTTGGCGGTAACATCTTGCAATAATGGTTTTGAATTCTCATTAATGGTGTAGATAGCCATTTTATCTAAACCACGATCTGAGACGACGACTAAGTCAACTTTTTTTCCGTTAAAGTCAAAATTGTAAATAATATCGGCATTGTTGAATCGGCCGGCTTTATTCTCACATTTTGCTATCGAACTTTCACAGGCAGGAGCGGGTGCAGGGGCAATAAACTGTAACAGCTCTCCTTGCAAGTTATAGACATCCATCCCGCCTTTTTTTAGTGTGGTAACCACTAAGCTTTTGCTTTTATCTGTTGAACTAACCCAGATTGCTGGGTCATCAACATCGGTGAAATTGCCTTGCGCATCTTTGTAATGTGAACGGGTTTCTATTGAAGGCGTTACTGAAGGAATCAGCGAAGGAACTGGCGACGCTACTTTATTTGTTCCGTGTCCTGAAATGTTATCTGTACCATGGGCAGCACCAATAGTTGATGTTGAAGCTAAAAGTAGTGCGATTCGTATAAGGTTTGTTCTTCTCATTTTATTTGATTTAAATGTTTTCATTTTTGTCTCTCCGATTGTTAACTGATATCAGTGTATCGAACAGACAGTAAAGTGAAGGTGAACCCAAGATTAACTATTGTTCATCATTGGTTTTTATTAACCAAGGGTATCTATAGGGGATCGCAATCTTCTAGCTTGACCATGCTATTAATCTCTCCAGCGGTATTGATGATCGACTTATCTGTTGTCACTTCAGTTATGCCTTCGGCTAAAATATACGCCCAAATAAGAGGATGAAAAGTGTAGCGAAGCGAAACCGAGCAAACTGTTTTTAGTTTCGCTTAATTGGTTTGTATGGTTATATTAAAAAACGCAACCTAGAGCCAGTACACTGAAAGCCTTGTTTTTCATAAAACTTGAATGTTCTAGGACTATCGCTTAGAGGAGGGCTACCAACCTCAAGCCTCTTCCAGCCACGTGCCTTTCCATATTCAATAGCAGAAGATAATAATAATTCACCTACTTTTAATGATCTAAACTCTGGTTTGACATAAAGTTCCGATATTTCACCAAAGATCCCACCAGCATAAATGGCAGCGCATTCATGCAAAGTAACAATACCAATATTTATATTGTCTTTTTTGGCTAAAAATGCCCAAATTTTTGATTTGGTTAGCAAGTCTTTAGCTATGTCATTTAATGCAGTATTTTCAATTTCTTCTTTGGCTGAAGGTTCAAGTTCGACTAACAAACTTTTAATTAAATCTGCTACATCTTGAAAATCATCATTAGAGACTTTAACTATTTCAATGTTGCGCATATATATCTTATATCCTATGTAGCCCGTTTAATGGGCAAATAATAGTTGATTAAAATAAGCGAAGCAGGAGAAAACTAACTGTTTTCTCCTCACTTAAATACTTATGTGCAATTACTTGTTGCAAGCACAAGCCAATTTACCATTCTCTTGGTACCACTCTTGGTAATCACCATTAACACCACAGCTTCGTTTTACATGAGGACACTGATTAGCTCTATAACTAACATCAGCTCCTGTAACAGCACTTGTTACAGCCCCCAAAGTCATTTCAGTAAATTCATCCTTAAAAGTTGATGATGAACAACTCGATAAAAATGCAATTAATAAAATCGGAGTAAATTTCATGCGTATCCCTTTTGCATATAAAACCCACGTTAAGGGGCTTTTTAGAAGTTTGCTACAATTGTGTAGCGAAGCGAAACCGAGCAAACTGTAAAAAAATCCCGCTTTAACTGCTTATGATGAACTAGCCACTAAACCATCAGTGTTAATGCTATATATGGCACCAAATTAAAAATGATAATTCCTATTTTGTAGTTTGCCATGTATGAAAAGTACAACGCAGGTAATTTTGATGCGTTTACACCAGTCAATTTACTATGAGTATTGATAGCAAAGTCTTTAAATATGAAAAGGAATATTGCTGCAAATACTAAAATACCCATATTTATAGCAGTACACCAGCCCAAAAAAGTAGTTATTTGATTAACATCCATAGTGAATTAATTCTCCCTAAATTTTAATAAGGGATACATCACATTTTGCATGATTAGCTACAGCATTTGCAGTTGAACCAATTAGCGCATTTAATCCTTTTTTGGAATGAGTACCAAGAATAATTAAATCGGCATTCTTATTTTCTGCAAGCATGCAAATTTGCTCGTATGGTTTACCAAATTTAACTGTTACATTGCCTTTTGGTATACCTAAAGATTGAGTTATAGATTCAACTTCTGGTGATACATTCTCTTTCAATTCCTTTTGATAATCTTTAGGGAGCAATGTATACGGGATAATATGTGTGACAAATAATTTAGAGTTATGAAGTTGTGCAAGATTACAAGCTTTTGAAAGTATTTCTTTACCTTCATCACTAGCCTCTATTGCGCAAATGATAATTTCATACATAGACATGTCCTTTTTTATTCTCATGATTAATTAAATTACAATACTTAATAAAACTACAGGTTATAGGGCTTCTTTGCAAGACAGCCAGTCACTATGTAATAAGCCGAGTACGTGCTCATTCACTGGATTTCCATTGATATCAATCCAACTTTCCCTCATTAAACCCTCACGTTGAAACATGTTATTTCCAAGCAATTTTAATGAGGCAATATTTCCAGAAGCAACAAATGCATTTATTCGGTTTAACTCCAGTTTATTAAACCCAAAATCGATTAACAAAGGAAGAAGTTCGGTGGCTAAACCTTGCCCCCAATAACTTGGCAAAATCTCATAAGACACTTCAGCAACTCTTTTATCAAGATCGCATTCAAATAGTGAGCAGGTTCCTATTACTCGCTTTGTCTGCTTGTGTTCAATACACCAGCCGAATAGAGACTCTTGCTTTAACCCTTCATTCGCATCCTCAATAAATTCAATAGCTTCCTCTTTATCGGTCCAAGGAGTGTCACCAGTATAACGCACTACGTCAGGGTTAGAATAAACCTCGTAAAGGCTTTCTAAATCTGATTCTTTTGCGGGTCGTAACTGTAATCGTTTTGTTTCAATTATTGGTAAGTCCATAATTTTTCTCAGAATGATCCGGTAAATCTATAGCCCTGTAACGCTTAATATTCCATAATTTCAAAAGATTAGAAAGCCTAAATTTATGAAGTCCGAAAGTTTCTGAATATTATTGAAACTTTTCAGTAATACGACATGAATAATTAACTAGAAAAAATAGAGGAAATTTTTTCTAGTTAATTTCCGCTTTGCGCGACCAACTTGTCGTTAAGGTGTTTGTGAGCATTTCAGAAGTTAGCTATTGGTTATTTTCAAAAGCTTATCTATTTTGTAAAGTAGATGCCTGTTACTGGTATCCAATCAATACTGCTATAACCATTGCGATACTGCCTGCAAAGAAAAATTTTAACATTAAAGGAGCAATAAAGCGGAACCAACGATCATAAGGTATTCCACACATTCCTAATATTCCCATCAGTACGGCATTGGTAGGTACGATCATATTCATAAATCCATCACCCATTTGATAGGCTAATACTGCAACTTGCCGTGAAACGCCAACTAAATCAGAAATAGGAGCCATGATAGGCATAGTCACATAAGCTTGACCGGAACCAGATGGAATAAAAAAGTTTAAGATACTCTGAATAAATAACATACCCACAGCAGAAAATTCAGCACCAACATTCGTAAGTGGCTCCGCTAGGGCATTCACCACTGTATGTAGTACTTGCCCATCGCTAAGCAACATTTCAATGCTGCGAGCAAAACCTATGAGAAGAGCGGTACCTGTAAGTTCTGAGGCGCCAATGGTAAAGTTTTTTGCTGCCTCATCAAATGATTGGCCTGAAATTAATGTGGACACTATAGCCAAAAGAAAAAATATCGCACCTAATTCTATAAAATACCAATGATATTGGGCAATGCCTATCACTATTATTACCAGCGTTGTCAAGGTGAACCACAACACCGCTTTTCGTCTTATATCCAGTTCTGGATAGTCCGATGCTGCAGGAGGTTGAGCGTCTGCTATGCCATATACCAAACTGGCTTTTGGATCATTAATTACAGTTTTGGCATACCTCCATAAATGATGAAAACCTATGGCCAAAAAGGGAACGAAAAGTGCTAACCTAAATGCCCAACCAGAAGTAGGCTCAACTTCAGCAACCCCCTGTGCAACCAATACCGTAAAAGGATTTAATACCGCTGTTCCATAGCCAACACCGTAGCCAATTACCATGGCGCCTACAGCTGATATTGTATCCATTTTTATGGCAACACATAAAGAAATAAGGATTAATACTAATGGTATGTATTCCTCCGCCATACCTATAGTAGATGACCCCACCATAAAGGCCAACATGCTAAAAAAAAGCAATAATGCAGGGCGATGAGAAAATCGGGTTAATAATCTGCCCAACATGGCATCAATAGCACCAGTTGAACGGATTACAGATAACGCGCCACCAATTATAAACAAAAAGAAAATGATACCTTGAGCTTCAGCTAATGCGCGTGGGATAACAGTAAACAATTCCCATACAGGCAGATGTTTTTGTTCGTCCAAAACATGAAATGTGCCTGGAACTACGACTTCTCTCCCCTGTGAATTAGTTACTGTATCAAAGCTACCAGCTGGTAGTAACCAAGTCAGAACATAGGCAAGAATCATCATTCCGAAAAGCAATACAAGGGTGTGAGGAACTTTTATTTTAGTCATTAGTTTGTAGACCTCTTCTAGTATGTTGTTTCATCGTTCATAGATAAGCAGGCATTCCCATAATAATAGACCAATAGTTATTTCATGTGCTAACTAATTGATATCTGCGTTGCTTCAATTACATTTAATATCCTATAACTGATATATCAGCAATATTGCATTTTCCACTACAAAGTACATAGTGTCATGTTACTGAGAGGTATTAGTAACATTCAGATAATTACGTAAAACCAATGTTTTTTGTTTATAATGCTTTGATATTGTGTGATATTAATGTGAATTAAATAATGGTTATAAAGGTGATGGCGAGTATCTAAAACATGGAGCATGGCCATTCGTAAACAAGGATAATAACTAGATGAAAAAAACGGCTTTTGCAACAGCTCTTGCTGCACTTTTTACTGCTAACGTACAAGCAGATACGGTTGGTTTATATCTGGGAGGCCAACTTTGGCAAAGTGAAGCAAGCGGTATTTTTGGTGAAGAAAATACGCTAATTGACTTTAATTTAAAAAAAGAACAGCAAATTAACTACTTTGTTGCCGTTGAACACCCTTTTCCGTTGCTCCCTAATGTACGTATTTCAAGTACCACGCTTGATACCACAGGTAAAACTACTTTACCGCAAGAGTTTAGCTTTGGCGATGAAACCTTTCCTATCGGTGACGATGTTAATGCCTATATTAACGCCAGTTATGTTGATTACACTTTATATTATGAATTATTTGATAACGGCTTGTTTTCATTTGATTTTGGTTTAACCGCTAGAGATTTTGATGGTTCTGTCACTGTTACAGGGAAAACAATTATTGTTATTACTTTCGAAGAAGAAGAGCACTTAGGACACCCAGGACATGTTGATACTGTAGAAATATCAACTCCTGTTACTCCTACGGGTAAAATAAAGACCGACGAAATTATGCCTATGTTGTATGTTGCCACTAATATTAGCTTGCCGTTAACGGGTCTAAGTGTATTTGCCCAAGGTGATTTTTTATTAATAGATGACCATACACTTTATGACTATCAAGTTGGCTTAAGTTACGGCCTAGTTGATAGCAGAATGGTGGATTTTAATGTGACCTTAGGGTATCGAGTTGTGGAAATGGAGTTTGAAGATTTAGACAATTTATATACAGACCTTGAATTTAAAGGTGCTTTTGTTGGCGTGATTGCACACTTTTAAAGGCTAAAGGCTCCATGGTGCTTTTACGCCAATAAGTAAATACAAAGGTAAGGGGTCGTTGTTTATTTCAAATTGCTCTCTTACAATCCTATTTTATATCGATTACGCTGCTGATAACCTCAGTATGCATTTTTCGTCTTTTTGAATTCTAAGTTGGTTTTTGTTCGCTGACAAGTATGTCGATGAATTTTGCAAATCGCCTTTGTCTGGTTTCGGGTTTCTTCGCACTAGTCAATCCGTACGCAATGACATAATGACTCGATTTAGTGAGCGTTTCAAAAAATTGTTTCGCCTTCGGCTTGTTATCTAGTGCTGCTAGGAAATCCGCCGGCACTTTCATTTCACTTGCCGTATAGGCATTATCCCACCGGCCGTCTGCTTTGGCGGCACGAACTTGCACAAGACCTGACTCAGTCATCCGGCCCTCATTTATCAGGCGTTCCACATGTTCTCTGTTCCTTTTTGACCAGTTGCTTCGTGTTTTTCTTGGGGTGACCCGCTGGAGATAGGCTTGATCATCAATTGACTTCTTGACGCCATCGATCCAGCCCCAGCAGAGCATCTCAATCACGACATCGTCCCAAGTCACGCTCAGAATCCCTGTCTTTACTTTGAATATCTTTACCCACAGTTCACTTTCGATGGCGTGATTCACCTTAAGCCACCGGCTAAGATCTTTTGGTGAGGCAAAGGTCATGATTCTCTCTGGATCGGGTTCAGGCATAAAACTATTTTCTCTTTGGCATAACGCCTCACTCACCAGAGTTTGGGAGCGCAGCGAGTAAAGTTTCTGTGTAGTTACTTGTTATGCACCATATCCGGCAGCTTGATTTAGAGGTAATTTACTACGAACAAAAACGCCGTTCCCCCTACCTATTTCATTGCCGTCTGAGTCATAAACTACGGCTTCGGCGATAAACTGCGTTTTATTTTTGTTTACTACTTTACCTACAGCTGTGAGCTTACCCTTTGAAACAGGCCGAGTTAAATAAGTAGTAAAAGATGTGGTGAGGACAAATACTTCTTTCTCGTAGGAGTTCGATGCAAAAAAAGCAGCATCATCTAGCATTTTGAAATATACCGAGCCATGCACGCCACCACCTGAGTGATGAAATTTTTCAGACAATTCAATTTCTATTTGAGCAGCCCCCTCCGAAACCGTCATGATTGGATTATATATCTGATTTATGGGAGCAGCAGCATACATATTTTCTAGAGATCTAAAGTGGTCAACTTCATTCATTTTTCAATCCTAGCTGTTCATAACCGTTTATTATGCTGACCGAGCAAGATTAACTATCTTGTAAGGTTACATTTTATTAGAAGATAGATAATAACGTATTAGAAAAAGTATTGATAAATTTTTTACGCCAACCTCTTTAACGCGCACTAAAAAAACGTTAGGGTATTTTTTGAAACAGTGAATATTCGAAGTGCATGCTCCAGATAGTTCAAAGGGCTTCATTCGTGTCAGAAGCGGAATTCAAAAATAAACACAGAAACAATAGGTGATTTCTATATAGCAGACTCTCGACTTCTAAATAGTACTATACATCTCTAATCGTTACAGTTTACCCACCCTATTGGTGAGAGAATTTTTATATGCAAGTTTACAGGCATTATATACGCTTTCTGATATTTCGTTTCCAAAACATCGAGTGTGAATAAATTCACCTTGATTTACATAGACACTTGAATTATATAATATATATTTCATTTCATGCTTACCGTTTACCATAGCAGGAAAGTTTGAAAAGGATTCTAATTTCGCCAGTTTATTCATCATTTGATCTAAACATGACTTGTCGAATTGAAACTCAGACACATGATGTCCGACATATTCTTCTTCAGTGTAGCCTAATACATTTAATTCATGCTCATTAGCATATTTAATTATGCCTTCAGGTGAAACCGCATGGATTCCAATATTTGAATTTTTAATAAAATCTAAAGCACTTTCTATAAGCATTCGGCTAGCCACCTTAATTATCTTGTTCAATAACAAGTATATTCAATATTTGTTGAAGTGGCCAACTGATTTTAGCCACGGATCTTACTTAAGCCAGTTAATTTCTCCAACATCTTTGTTGTTAACTCTTCATTACAAATCTTATCGATTCATATGAAACTTATGTCAGCTCTATGAACTAAAAGTTGACTTCATATTCGGGGAAGCTTAATGTTTTTTGTGCGCACTAAGTGCTCCTAAATATTGCGGATTGTGTCTCAGATAATATGTCAGAAAAGTCATCTATTCATGAAAATTAATTTGATGGCACCTTATAAAATAAACGATCTTAAATGGGACTAATTTCATCATTATGCATAGAAAAAAGCTCAAATCTTATAAGGATTTGAGCTTTGCTTTGGTGTAATCGAGTGAATTTAAATTTATGCGGATTGGCATTAAGCCCAAGGAACAGTTAAGTTCAAACCAGCTTTTTGCGCAAAGCGTTGAATATTATTGAAGCCAAGTTTTGCATAAGTTAATGGCTCGGCAATGGCGGGATCTTGTTCAGCTTCAACCACCAACCAGCCACTATATTCAGCTTCTCTTATGGCGATGAATAAAGACAAGTAGTCAATGTCACCATCACCTGGTACGGTAAATACGCCATTTAATACTGAATCTAAAAAGCTTAAGTTTCTATTTTTGGCATCTTTTAATACTACAGTGCGAATATCTTTTAAATGAACATGAATAATACGATTTTGATACTTTTTAAAGGTTGCTATTGGGTCACCACCAGCATAGGTTAAATGCCCAGTATCAAGTAATAGACCAAGAGAGTCAGCAGTATTGTCCATGAGTAAATCAATTTCTTCTGACGTCTCAACGATAGTGCCCATATGATGATGGTAGGCAAGTTGAACACCTTGGCTTAAGCAATAATTGGCAACTTTTGACAGACGATTGCCGTAATCTTGCCAAGCATCTGCGCTAATCGTTGGGCGTTTAGACAAAGGCGTATTTTGCTCACCATGAATACAGCCAGTGACTTCGCAGTAAACCATGACTGTTGAATCACATTGTTTTAGCAATTGTAAGTGATCTTCAATGGCTTTGATTTCATCTTCAACACTATGCTCAAGTAACTTTCCACTATACCAGCCAGATACTAGGGCTAATTCATGTTCTGCTAATACTTGGTTTAATTGCTCACTTTGACGAGGAAATTTATTACCCAACTCAAAGCCAGCATAACCAGCAAGTTTCCCTTCACTAAGGCATTGGCTTAACGGCGTACTTGCCCCTAAAGAAGGTAAATCGTCATTTGTCCATGTTAGTGGGTTTATTCCAATGCGTATTGTCATAATTAAAAGTCTCAAAGAATGGGTGATTATTTATCACCCTGATAAGGTTAATAAGGTTGGTTTTGTTTTTTTATTTGGTAATCTTCTAAAGCAGCTTTTACTGAAATGCTTCTCGAAACTTCTGGAATAGCAACATCCCACCAAGCATCACCATTGTCTGTGGTTATGTAAGGGTCGGTATCAATAGCAATAACATAACTATTAGTTGATGACTTGGCGCGTTTAAATGCTTGCTCAAGCTCACCAATAGAAGCAACCGATTCTGATGCTGCCCCCATCGCTTGGGCATGCGCAGCAAAGTCAATTTTAGGTGCGCCTTGCTCAATAGTCTCGCAGTCTTCTAACAAGTTATTAAAGGGCTCATTACCGGTAGCCATTTGCAGTCGGTTAATACAGCCGTAACCTCGGTTATCAAGAGTCACTATGATCAGCTTTTGTCCCATCATCACCGCAGTGGCAATTTCTGAATTCATCATCATGTATGAACCATCACCGACAACAACGATGACATCACGATCAGGTGAGGCCATTTTCACCCCTAAACCACCGGCTATTTCATACCCCATGCAAGAAAAACCATATTCAACGTGGTAGCTTTGGCTGTCATCACAGCGCCATAGTTTGTGTAAATCACCGGGTAAACCGCCTGCAGCGCAAACAATTACATCTTTAGCATCAGAGTTACGTTTAATTGCACCAAGCACCTGAGCATCACTAGGTAAATTAGCGCCTGTATCTTGGGTTACTTGTTCATAAGTCGCATTCCATTCAGCTCTATTCTCTTGAATAGCTTGCTGCCAATTTTCAGTTGATTGCCATGCTAATAAATCACTGTCTAGTTTTTCTAGTACCAATTTGCAATCGCCCAACACTGGTATCGCGCCATGCTTTTCAACATCAAAGGGTGCAACATTCACTTGAATAAGTAAGGTGTTAGGGTTAAATAAGGTACGTGATTCCGTGGTGAAATCTTGCAGCCTTGAACCAAGGGCAATAATGACATCGGCTTGCTTGGCTAACTCATTGGCTGCTTTAGTGCCAGTAACGCCGATACCGCCAACAGAAAGAGGATGATCCCACTTCATCGCGCCTTTACCTGCTTGAGTTTCTGCGACCGGAATTTGATGATTCTCGGCAAACTTAAGCAATGTTGCTACTGCTAATGAGTAATGTACGCCACCGCCAGCAATAATAAGTGGTCGCTCACTTTTCTTTAAAATCTCGACTACGTGTTCAAGGTCATGAATATCACCTTGTGGTTGACGAATACGATGAACTTTTTTGTCAAATAAGCTAACCGGATAATCAAAAGCTTGCGTTTGCACATCTTGTGGTAGCGACAAGGTAACAGGGCCGCAATTTACTGGATCTAATAAAGTACGCATAACAACAGGTAGGCTGTTAATTAATTGCTCTGGTCGGTTGATACGATCAAAATATCGACTCACCGGTTTGAAGCAGTCATTGACGGTAATATTTGGATCGTCGAAATGCTCAAGTTGTTGTAATACCGGATCAGGACAACGACTGGCAAAAGTATCACCGGGTAATAATAATACCGGTAGTCTATTAACGTGTGCCAAAGCAGCCGCAGTGACCATATTAGTAGCACCAGGACCTATTGAGGTGGTACACACCATCATTTTTCTACGATTATTTTGCTTGGCAAAGGCAATGGCTGCATGTGCCATGCCTTGTTCGTTATGAGCACGATAGGTCGGCAGTTTATCTCGTTCTTGATAAAGGGCTTGACCCAAGCCTGAAACATTACCATGGCCAAATATTGCAAAGGCGCCAGCAAAAATAGCCTCTACTTTGCCATCAGTTTCTAAGTATTGTTGGGTCAAATACTTGGTTAGCGCTTGGGCTGCAGTTAAGCGAATTGTCGTCATAATTAATCCTAGCTATTTCTGTTTTGCCACGCATTCACGAGCAATAAATAATTATCTGTTACTTGATCAATGAAGCTTTGATCGTCAATTTCATTGCTTAGCCAGGCTTTGCTTGGTTGGGTAAAAATAGACCGACCCACAGCAAAGCCTTTACAAATATCGAAACCGGCACTATTTTTGAACCCTTGTGCCAATTCTTTCAATGGTGCATCTAAGCCGAGTAGAATAACCCCTCTACAGTGGGGTGAGCGTTGTTCAATTAAACTAGATATTTCCTGCCAAGCGTTCTTACTTGGGCTAGGAAGTTTCCACCAATCAGGTTGGATACCTAAATTATAGAAGCGTTCCATCGACAAAATAACAGTGCGATCATCTTTTGGCATAGTTACTGGTGGTATTATCTCAAGTAGTAATTCATGCCCGCTTTCACAGCAGGATTCATAGAGCTCTTTTATTTGTCGCTCTTGCCTGAGTCTTAATTGTATTTCATCTTCAGGATGGAAAAATACTAAACATTTAACAATATGCTCTTTCGGCCAACTTATTAAACGAGAGCCAATTGAGCCAGCTCCTTCAAGTTCAATGGGTCTAGAGCTTGGTAATTCAACGGGGCGTCCTATCCAATAATTACTTCCCGTTACCTCGTTAAGTGCATCTTGGCCGTAGGTATCATCAATCAAAACACCTGCTTGGTAATTGAAAGACGAGGAACTGCTGGCTTGATTTAATGCTTTTACTAGCAGCAGCTTTAAGGCAGATATTCTATCCGGATCTGCATTCAGTTGACGCGCCATGTCATAGAATTGTTTACGATGGTCAAAAGCTAATATACATAATTCGCCCCAAGACTCTGGTGTTCTGGTAGTCACTCTGTGTAAATGATTCAGGGTTGTATCTTTATCTGGCCGTGCAATCTCATGTTGACGGGCAATATAATTATCCAACTCCTCTTCAGAAGGAATAGCGGGCGCACAACCATGTCGAGAAACCACTAATGCGCCACATGCATTGGCATAAGCACAGCACTTTTCATAGCTTTCTTCTTTTAACCAACCTCTTAAAAAGCCACTTATAAATGCATCGCCAGCTCCTAATACATTGAGTACATCAACCTGTACACCATAACTTGTAAAGCCTTCATCTAACGTTTCTGGTATTTCACCATCAAATACAGAACAACCGAGCGCACCTCGTTTAACGACAATTTCGGCAGTAGAAATTTGTCTTATTCGTTTTAAACAGGCAATGGTGTCAGTGCTACCTGCAGCAATGTGAATTTCCTCTTCTGTACCAACAATGAGATCACATAGTGGTAAAATTGTCAGCAGATGATCGGTGACAGATTGATTAGACACAAAACGGTTTTCCCCTTCACCTAGACCGGTTAACCCCCAAAGAACAGGGCGATAATCAATATCTAGAATAACTTTAGTACCAGCAGCCTTAGCAAACTCTATAGCTTTTCGACTCGTTTTATCGGTTTGCTCGGTCGAAAAATGGGTTCCGGTAATTAATAGCGACTTACTTGATGCAATATAATTAGCATCAAAATCTGCTATATCAACCGCCATATCGGCACAATCGTTGCGATAAAATAATAACGGGAAGCTGTCATTATCCTTTATTGATAATAGAACTAAGCCAGTTAATCTGTTTGGATCTTTTACTACATGGCTAACATCACAACCGACCCGGATTAATTCTTCGCTGATAAAATTTCCCATTTGTTCATCGCCAACACGTGTCAACATTGATGATTTAAGTCCCAATCTAGCGGTACCAAACGCTATATTGCAAGAGGAGCCACCTAGCGTTTTTCTAAAAGAAGTAATGTCTTCTAATCGACTACCGATTTGATCGCCGTATAAATCGACAGCGGCTCTTCCTAAACAGATCACATCAAAGGTGTGTTTGTTCGTCATTTTAATATTCTCCTTGATGAAACTGATTCAACTTATTATTTGTATTACTTAATTGGATATGACTTAATTGCATGTTGTTCTTGTTTATTAGCATTATTTAATATCTACCCAGCTACCGAGACGATGTGACTCTTCTATTGAATCTATCACCAAATTTACTTGGTATGCTGCTCGAAAGTCCGGCCACATTTTTCGATCTGTAGCGATGCCTTCTATTAGGTCTCGTACTTCAACAATTTTTTGATCGTTGTAACCCAAACCATGACCCGCTGATACACAAAAGTTTTTATAATCAGGATGTTCTGGGCCTACTAATATGGTTTTAAAACCTTCTCTGGCGCTATTTCCACCACGGGTATAGAGCTTTATTTCGGCAAGGCGTTCTTGGTCAAATAAAATAGAACCCTTAGTGCCAGTAATTTCATAAGACAAGCCCATTTTTCGCCCGCAGGCAACACGACTGGTTTCTAAGGTGCCAATGGCGCCGTTGCTAAATCGAATCATGGCATGCGCTTGATCTTCGTTTTCTACCTTGCCAGTTTCATTAGAATTCTCAGCTAAGGGTCGATTTTTAGTAATGGTTTGTAAATCGCCATTGACGCTAGCAATATCACCAACTAAAAATTGCGCCATGTTTATAATATGCGAGCCTAAGTCGCCTAGCGCCCCCGAGCCTGAAAATTCACGTTTTAATCGCCAGCTAAAAGGCGTTAACGGGTCGGATAAATAGTCTTCGTTGTGAATGCCGCGAAAATGGACTATTTCGCCAATTTCACCTTGTTCAATAATTTCTTTAGCTAATTGGCTAGCTGGATTTTTTGCATAATTAAAACCAACTAAGGTTTTAACGCCTGCTTTTTCAGCGGCAAGTGTCATTTCTAAAGCATCGGCGGCATTTAATGCTAACGGTTTTTCTGAATAAACATGTTTGCCTGCAGCAATGGCGGCCAATGCCATTTCTTTATGTAAGTAATTAGGTGAGCAGATATCAACAACATCAATATTTTCATCGTTAACAAGTTTTAACCAATCACCCGTTGCCCGATTAAAGCCTAACTCTTTTGCTTTTTCTTGGGCTAGTTGTTCGTTTACTTCAGCGAGCATTTCACACTCAACTATGGCGCTGAGTTCAAATACTGCTGGAACAGATCGCAAGGCTATGGCGTGAGCTTTGCCCATGTACCCTGTACCTATTAATCCTACTTTAATTGTTTTCATGTTAACTTTTCCTCTGTAATTCTGTTGTTCGCATATACGTCTTTTAACAACCAATAGCGTTTGCAGTGTCGGTTGTTGTGCCAATAAGTTGTGCTATTTCTGATTCAAGTTGTGCTAATTCGTCACTGCCGGCCATCATGGCTAACACTTCATCTTTACTGATGTTCTCTTTACTAAAAGTACCTAAACTTTGGCCACGGTTTAATAGCGTAAATCGGTCGGCGACGGCGTAGGCATGGTGAACATTATGGGTAATAAATATTATCGCTAAGCCACGTTGTCTTGCTTTGGCAATAACTTTTAATACATTGGCCGATTGTTTCACCCCTAAAGCGGCGGTGGGCTCATCCAAAATTAATACTTTAGCGCCAAAATGTATGGCGCGTGCGATGGCCAAACATTGTTTTTCACCACCTGACATGGTTTCAATCGCTTGTTCAGGGTCGCGTACTACAATTCCCATTTCTGCTAGGCCTGCGATGGCAATTTTATTAGCACTAACTTGGTCAAAATATTTAAAAGGGCCCCAGCCCTTGGTTATTTCTCGACCCATGAAAAAATTACGGGTAACACTCATTAGGCCGACTAATGCTAGGTCTTGATAAACCGTGGCAATACCTAGATCTAAAGCATCTTTGGGTGAGCCTAGCTTAATGGGCTTACCGTTATAAAGGTATTGACCTTCACTGGGATGATGAACACCTGCCAGCGTTTTTATCAAGGTTGATTTACCAGCCCCGTTGTCGCCTAATAAACAGTGCACTTCACCTAACTTTATCTGTAAGTCTATTCCCTTTAAGGCAATAACAGCATCGAAGTAGCGACTAATATTTTTAAACTCTAAAATGAATTCATTCATAGTGTTATCCTACTTAGTTCGCGCAATGCATTGTCGAACATAGTTGTTAAACAGTACGGCTATTAGCAGCATAACCCCGAGAAAAACTCTAAACCAATCGGAGCTAATATTGGTAAAGAATATGCCCATTTGCACCACACCAAAAATAAGCGCGCCAAATAAAGCTCCTAATACCGAGCCATAGCCCCCAGTTAATAAAGTGCCACCAATAACTACAGCGATAATGGCTTCAAATTCTTTCAGCAATCCTCTATCTGCAGCAGCAGAGCCAAACTCTAATACCTGACAAGAGGCGTAAAGTGTTGCGCAAAATGCGGTTAACATAAATAAAGCAATTTTTACTTTGTTTGTTGGTACGCCAACATTTTTGGCCGCATTACAATCGCCGCCGCTAGCAAATATCCAGTTACCGTATTTTGTTTTTAACAACACCCAACTTGCAATACCTGCTAAAACAAGGCACCAGACGATTATCATTGGGATGCCTGTGACTAAAGGCGAGCCATCGTTATAGGTTTCTATCCAGCCAATAGAGGCCAACCAAGTAAATAAACCTGCGGCTATTTCACCGCCAAATAGTGGTGCTAGCCAGTCGTTTTCTGCAACCGTGTCTACACCACTGACAATGGTTTTATTGGTAAACAAAATAGACAGTGCAATAGTGAGGCCGCGTAAAATAAACAAAAAGGCTAACGATACAATAAAAGAAGGTAAGCCCGTTCTAACCACAACATAACCAATTAACCAGCCAATAGAGAGCGCGATAGAGAAAGCCATTAAGATGCTGCTCCAGACCGGCCAACCCCAATATAGACTTGGAATGGCGATTACCATGCCAGAAAATCCAATCATTGATCCCATAGAAAGGTCAAACTCACCGGCAATCATTAATAAGCAAGCACCGATGGCAAGTAGGCCTAATTGTGCAGTTACCGTGCTCCAATTAAGAATGCCGTCAGCGGCAAACATGCCAGAGTCGCCAGCGATTAAAATAAAAAATATAAAAACTAACGCTACTCCTGACATTGCGCCAAAATCAGGACGGTTGAGAAGTTTTTTTATTCCTGAGACTTCTCTAGTGCGCTCACTAATAGTAGTAGCTTGATCAGCGATATGAGTATCGTTAGTCGTCGACATGTTTTATCCCCCCAAGAAAGCTTTAATGAAATTATTACGTTAAATATTAAGTGCAGTAGATATGAGTAAATTATCTCTTTCGTCTACTTTCGATAACTATAATTTAGAATAAAAATTCCATCATTGCAACAAATGAAACAAATAAATTAAAATAATATTCAATTATCAATAACTAACTCTGTTTTCTATTGTTTGTTAGTTGTTTATAAACAACCACTTAATGACAGGGTAAGGCTTTGGAATATTTATTCTATCGTGGGCGAAGGATAATCAAAATAACTTTAGATAACGATATTTACCCTTGATAGTTCGCCAGTATTTTCATTGATGTTGAAAAAATAAGCTTTCCTGATGTTGACAAAGTGTAGAAATCTCGTTTATATTTCGCTTTGTGGAATGTATGTTTCAAAATCGAGTTAAGTTGAAATTTTCATTTCTTTTGGTTGGTGAAGCTGCTCTAAGCTTAAATCGATTATCAATGGAGAGTGACCTGATGTTTAGAAAAAATACTGCAATAGTGATGGTTACATTATTTTTGCTAACAACAGCAATATCTGCCCAAGCTAACCAAGAAAGGTTTGTGTTAATTAGCCATGCACCTGATTCAGATTCTTGGTGGAATACCATTAAAAATGCCGTAAAAGAAGCAAGTACAACCATGCAGGTACAAGTAGATTACCGTAATCCTAGTACAGGTGACTTAGCTGATATGGCACGGATTATTGAACAAGCCATTGCGTCTAATCCTGATGGGATAATTGTTTCAATAGCGGATTTTGATGTCTTGAAAAAGCCGCTTAAAAAAGCACAGAAGAAAGGTATTCCTGTCATAACAATAAACTCAGGAACTGCGAAGCAAAGTAAGAAGTTAGGTGCCTTGTTACATGTAGGGCAAGAAGAGTATGACGCAGGATATGGCGCTGGAATTAAAGCAAAATCCTCAGGCGTAAAACAGTTTCTTTGTGTAAACCACTATATTACTAATCCTGCTTCCATTGAACGCTGCCAAGGCTATGCCGATGCTATTGGAGCCACATTAACTAAAAGCATGATCGATTCGTCACAAGATCCAAGCAGTATTGAGAAAAAAGTGCAGGCATATCTGCGTAGAAATCCAGAAACTAATGGCATTCTTACCCTCGGGCCAACGTCTGCTCACCCTACGATTAGAGCGCTAAGTAAGGTTAAAAATGCTGACAACATTCACTTTAGCACTTTTGATTTTAGCGATGAAATCGCCGCGGCTATTGATAACAGTGTTATCGCTTTTGCAATTGATCAACAGCCTTACTTACAAGGGTACATGCCCGTTGTGATGCTGTCTTTGTATGTTCGCTATGGCATCTACCCTAGTAACAATATGAAGGCTGGTCCAGCGTATATCACCCTAAAGAATGTGAATTCAGTGAGAAGTTTAGCAGGCACAGTGCGTTAATTTAATGATTTAGTTTAATTAATTATTTAACGCAAAAGCTTTCTATTTTGGAATGTTTGTTTTATTTTAGCGAGCATAGTTTCAAAAAATTTCATCAAAAGGCAGGAAAAGGTAATGAACGATAAAGCAGCAACAGGATTAGAAGAGCTTAATGCTGAGATCACTCAGCGATTTATCGAATTGAGTAAGCGATTACAGCAAGTGGCAAAATATGTGTTAGATAGCCCAAATGAAATCGCCTTTGGCACAGTAGCGGTTATTGCAAAAGATGCCAATGTCCATCCTTCAACATTAATAAGATTTTCCCATGCCTTTGGTTTTTCAGGCTTTAGTGATATGCAAAAACTGTTTCAAAACAAACTATTGCAAGAGTCGCCTAATTATGAAGAGCGTATTAAATTAATTAAAGACGATACCAGCTTAGATCAAGAAAATGTCAGTATTCGTTTATTAGAGCAATTTAGTGATGCCAATAGCCAAGCGTTAACTTATTTAAGAAATAACATCAGCCAAAGTGATTTAGAACAGGCAAGAGATATTTTATCGAAAGCAGACTCTATTCATGTCAAAGCTGTGCGCCGCTCATTTCCTATTGCCACTTATCTTGCCTATATTTTGAATCATATTAACTTGCGTTGTTTTCTTTTAGACGGCGTTGGCGGTATGTATAGGGAACAAGAGCATATGATTCGCGAAAATGATGCGCTAGTTGTTATCAGTTTTTATCCATATGCTGAAGAAACCCAGCAAACAGTAAATAACGCGGTAGAGCGTGGTGTGCCGATCATAATGTTTACTGATAGCCCAATCAGCCCGTTGGCACAACAAGCGTCTGTTTGTTTCATGATTAAAGAAGCAGAAGTGCACTCATTTAGATCGTTAACGTCAACTATGTGTTTAGTGCAGTCGTTAGCAATAAGTTTAGTTCATCAGCTAGAGCCTGATGAAACAAACGACACATAATTTTTTTTATTAACCACAAGGTACTTAGAAATGTCTCATCTACATAGTAAACCGCAAAACTCTGCCAAAGAGCAATGCATGCAAAAAATTACGCCTGAATCAGCAAATTGGCATTATGTAGGTTTTGAAGTTTATAAGTTATCTGTTGGGCAGTCGCAGCGTTTTAGTTGTGATGACCAAGAAACCTGTGCGGTTATTGTTAGTGGCAAAGTCGATGTTGAAACCGCGCAAGAGTCATGGAAAGATATTGGCGAAAGAATGTCAGTGTTTGAGAAGAAAGCGCCTTTTAGTATTTATACGCCACCGGGCGACTTTATTGAAATAAAAGCGCTCACTGATGTTGAAATTGCTTTATGTAAGGCACCCGCTACAGGCCAATATCCAACCCGATTAATCACCCCTGAGCAGTGTAGTTATGAAATACGTGGTCATGGGACTAATCAACGGCATGTTTGTAATATTTTATTTGGCAATCTTCCCGCTGAAAAACTGTTAGTAGTTGAAGTTATCACGCCTGATGGCAACTGGTCGAGTTATCCACCTCATAAGCATGACAGTGATAATTTACCGCAAGAAAGCGCATTAGAAGAAACCTATTTTCATAAATTAAATCCTGAGCAGGGCTTTGCTTTTCAGCGAGTATATACAGATGATCGCAGCTTAGACGAAACCATTTGCGTTGAACACAACAGCGTGGTGATGGTACCAGAAGGGTATCACCCCGTTGGGGCGCCTCATGGTTATGAGCTTTATTATTTAAATGTTATGGCAGGAGCAACGCGTGAATGGGTATTTAAAAATGATCCTGCCCATGAGTGGATTATTGAACAGGAGAAAAAATAGTGATTAATATTGCCTTACTTGGCGCAGGTCGAATTGGACAAATGCATGCCAAAATTATTAGTGACACCGCTAACAGTAAACTGAGTTATGTTTTTGATGTTTATCAGCCAGCAGCAGAAAAAGTAGCAGAGCAATATAATGCAATTGTTGCCGATGATGTTGAAGTAATCTTAAGTGATGAAAGGGTTGATGCGGTATTAATCGCCACTTCGACGGATACCCATGTTGATTTAATCATTAAAGCTGCAAAAGCAGGTAAAGCTATTTTGTGCGAAAAGCCGATTGATTTAAGTACTGAAAGAGTACAGCAATGTTGGCAAGAAATTGAATCTTGTAATGTACCAATCCAAATTGGTTTTAATCGTCGCTTTGATCCAACCCATGCAAATTTGCAACAACAGTTAGCTGAAGGGGCGATCGGAAATTTACAGCAATTAATTATTACCAGTAGAGATCCTGACATCGCGCCGACTGAATATTTGCGTCATTCTGGCGGTATATTTCGTGACATGATTATTCATGATTTCGATATGCTGCGTTTTATTACCGGTGAAGAAGCCCTTGAAATACATGCGATTGGCAACACGCTAATTGATCCTGGTCTTGCTGAATTTAATGATGTTGACAGTGTTATGATTACTATTAAAACGCAGTCAGGAAGACTATGTCACATTAATGGATCGCGTCGTTGTGTTTATGGTTATGATCAGCGGATAGAAGCATTTGGTGGAGAAGGCATGTTGCAGTCAACAAATCCTTTACCGCATAACGTGGTTAAATCGACAGCAGCCGATACAGCTAGTCAAAGTGTATTGAATCCATTTTTTATTGAACGTTATCAAAGTGCTTATCAAGCGCAGTTCGCTAGTTTTATTAACGCATTAATCAGTGGAGCAGCGCCTAGTCCATCATTTGAAGATGGCCTTGAAGCACAAAAGATGGCAGATGCCGCTCAATTATCATTGCAAACAGGTAAAACAGTTTCTTTATAAATTAATTATATTTATACAGCCCTTTGAATGTGACTTTCTCATTCCTTTAGAAAGTCACATTTTGAATGAATTTCCTCTTATAGAACGCACATTCTAAAATTTTTGAATTACTACTGAAATTCTCATTTCTTCATTACTTAAATGTAAATAACTGCCTGTTTTGTGCGCATTATTCTAAAATAGTTAGTTAATATTATATTTATAAATAAATTTTTATATGTGAATAATTCTTTATATAACAGCTTGTTGTGTTGTTGTGTTGCAAGGTTTTAATTTTATTTGCGAAACATACGTTCTAAAACTTGTTTTTGTGAAAGGTTTGTTCTATAGTTGTTTTATCAAGAATAAGTTATTCATGAAAAAGCACAACAATAAGCAGTTCGAAAATATAAATGGTAAGTAAAAAATATGTCATCAGTTAGTCATAAACTCGTCATTAAAACACGTTAGGGTTTTGCCGCTGATACGAAGTGATTTTCTACATAGTCATAATAAATACCAATAAAAGTTAACTGAGGGGAAATAAAATGAAAAATATAAAGGTAGCAAATAAAACTCTGCGTTTATCAGGTTTGTATAGCTGTATTTCTATTGCGCTATTATCAACAATCAGTACGCCATTATTAGCACAAGATGCTCAAAACAATGCTGAAGAAGAGGTTGAAAAAATAGTCGTAACAGGCTCTCCTGTATTTCGTAATAGAACATCATCTGTATCTCCTCAGTTAGAGTATGGCGGCTTGTTTTTTGAACAATTTGAGCCTACTTCAGTTGGCGATATGTTAAAGCGTACTCCAGGTGTTTCATTTAGTAGTGATGTTGGCGAATATGATGCACCACAAATGCGTGGTTTGGGTGAAGGTTATACTCAAGTATTAATTAATGGTAAAAAAGTACCGGGTAGTAGCTCTGATAGAGCTGTATTTGTTGACCGTATTCCTGCTGAAATGGTGGACCGTATCCAAGTCATTCGCAGTCCAAGCGCCGATCAAGATAGCCAAGGTGTTGGTGGTACTATCAACATTATTCTAAAAGATGGTGCTAGCTTTGATGGTGGTAGTGCAAAAGTAGGGGCACTAAGAGCATCTGATGGCACGGTTAGAGGAAATGGCGCATTCGGTTATGGCGCTAATACCAATGATATGTCATGGACACTTTCAGCCAATTTTCAACAGCGTTATGTCAGTAAAACAAAAATTGAGCAAGAATTTGAAGCTGATGGTGATTTGGAGAATGGTTTTGTACCTGGTGCCATGACAAGTGATCAATTAGAGATGGATACCAGAGACAGCGATGATATTTCTTTAAGTGCAGGTATATCATATGACTTGAGCAGCACTTCAGTGCTTGATTTACAAGCTAATTACTTGAACACTGACCGTACTGAGTTTCAAAGAGAAGATACTTTAGATATTGAAGATAACGAATGGGAATTTGATCGTGATGATGTTTTCATTGAAGAAGAATCTATCAATGTTTCAGCTATTTACAGTAAAGATTTAGATGATAGTAATTTTGAATTGTCTGCCAGTTTCTCAAACACAACGGATGTAGAAGATATAACAAAATGGAAACGTGATGATCCTGATGAAGAGTGGGAATATGCTGACATAGAATATGAAGATACTGAAGATTCTGAAATACTTTTAGGTGGCTTTTTTGAGCATGTTTTTGACAATGAAATAGAGTTTAAAACGGGTCTTGATGCATCGATGAAGGACAGAGATGAAACTATCATTGAATACGATATTACTGATGCTGGAGAAATCGAAGGTATTGGGTTAGAGCAAACGTATGATGCTCAAGAAGACCGCTTTGATGGTTATTTCTTAGGTAAAAAAGAGTTGTTTGAAGGTGGCGCTTTAGAGCTTGGTTTACGAATTGAGCATACTTCTCGTACGATAACCGCAGAGGGTGTTTCTTTTGATTCTAGTTCAACACAAGTTAATCCATCCGCTCACTTTTCAGCAGAATTGAATGATACAAATACACTTCGTATTAGTGTTGCACAAACTGTTAAACGCCCGAACTTCAAACAACTTGCCCCGATCACCGAAAAAGATGAACCTGAAGATGGTGACGCTAAGCAAGGTAATCCATACTTAGACGATGAAGTGTCGCTTGGGTTTGATGTTGGTTATGAACACACATTTGGTCAGGGTATTATTGGTTTTAATGCCTTTTATCGTGACGTTACCGATGTCATCGAAGAAGGAGCCGTGGGAATTACTGAAGATGGCGGGACCCTATACTCATACAGTAATGCTGGCGATGGTAGTGTCTGGGGTTTAGAGATGGATTTCAGTGCTCCGCTAGGTGAGGATACAGGTCTTTTTGCTAACTTGACTTTACTTGATTCCAAAATTGATGATCAATTTACTGGTGCAGAAAGACGTTTTAGAGACCAATCTAATTATATCTATAACTTTGGCGTTACACATAACTTCCCTGTGTGGGAAGCAAGTGTTGGTTTTAGTTATCAAAAGCAAGGCGATAGTTTATCGGTAGATATGCATAGAGAAGTAGAATTGAGTTATGGTGCTAACCTTGAAGTTTTCATCGAAAAAAGATTTGGTGAAGATTATGTATTACGATTAAGCGGCACTAACTTGTTAGACGCTCATAAAATTGAAAAATTTACGAAATATGATGGTGATAGCGGACAAGAAATAATCGACAACCATATATTAGGTAACGTTGATGGATTTGAGCTAGAAGATGAAAGCGCGGGTAGAATGGTTACCTTAACGCTAAGAAAATCATTTTAAAAGATGTTTAATGCTATAACAAAGGAGAGTTTTTGACTCTCCTTTTATTTTCAAAATAGTGAATTTTCCAAATAATGAAGTTCGCTGTTGTTGCTGGTATTAACTTCTAGTGGCAGCACCAACAGCGAACACCATTAACGATATAAGAGTAAACAGAGGTAAAATAATGAATAACCAAGATAAGTCTAATTTTAAGTGCAGTAGTTGGGTGGCGCTACCACTACTTGCCATACTGCCACTTACCGGCTGTTTAAATTCAGAAACAAATCAACAACCAGAGGTTGAGCAAACCTTCGCTCAAGATGCTTCCAAGCAAGAACAGAAAAAAGTTAGTGAAAACAACAATATTGATTTTGGTTTTATTGCCTTTGGCGATAGTGGCTATCATGTTGATTATTTAAAAGAAAAACAATTTGTACCCTTGCGTGAAGACTTAGCCGCATTTGAAAAGTTTGAGACAGATGAATGGCTTGAAGATGGCAAGAAATTAGAGGAATTAGTCATTCCACCGAGTGAATTTGTGCCAGCTGTCGGCGGTATGATTGAATCAAGTGGTATGTACCCAGTAGCTAATGCAATGAAATCATATTGTAAAGATGCTTCTTGTCAATTTTCAGTGATGCTTGGTGATAATATTTATCCAGATGGCGCAACTACAGGCCTAGATGGTAAAGAAGACTCTGTTCGTTTTGATGATCTTTTCAGTAAACCTTTTGGAAAAATGGGCGAAGGTCTCAATGATTACCGAATTTATACCGCTTTAGGTAACCATGATTGGAAAACATCTCGAGAAGGTGCGATGGCGCAAGTTGATTTTATGGAATCGACTCGTCCTTTTTACATGGATGGACTTTTTTATACCGTTAAGCCACCAGCGGGTAATGGTGATGTAGAAATTTTTGTTATTGATACTGAAGTCATGTTGTCAGGGGTTACTGTGATGGACACTGAACTGAATCCAGATGGTAGTGAAAAGAAAGGCATGGAAGTAGATTCACCTGATCCACATACTATGCCAGCCAATGATGGAGAAAGAAATATGGTGGCATGGTTAGATGATAAGTTAAAAAACTCTACTGCAAAATGGAAGTTTGTTATTGGCCATCATCCAATTTGGTCTGTTGGTGGCAGTAAGTACGAACAAGCTCGCTCATTACGTGCTTTAATTCTCCCTTCGTTATGTAATTATGCTGATATTTATTTTGCAGGACATGAGCACTCATTAGAATTACATGAAGACTCTTGTGATTCTGTTTTTGGAAAAAATAGCGGTAAACCAGCATTGTTAGAGGTTCTCTCTGGAGCTGCGGCGAAACAACGCTCAGTAAATAAAGGGTTTAAAGCTTATCAAACAAAAACTTATCCTGATAACAATACCATTTACACTAAGGGTATGATTTGGGGCTTTTCACACCTTCAGTTAACTGATGATAATGCAGAAATTACCATGCATATTACACCAAATAGTGGTACTGGTGATACTAAGCTAGACTTCACCTATCAATATAAAAGACGTTCTTCTTTAGTAAGCGCTTCGGCAGAATCTAAGTAAGCGTTATCGCCTAAACTAGTGGTTAGCTATTATGGTTAACCACTAGTGAAGAGGCACTAACAGGTTGTATATTATGATAAGTGCACTACAAAAATTATTTACCTCCTCTAATACAAATTCTCTTTTGAGTCGATTGGTCGGTTTTTTCGCTTCAGGCAAAGAACAACCCATAACGGCTAACAACGATTATATTACTGAACAATTTAATTACCACCGTCGCAATGTTGTCGTTCTAATAACACTTTGCTATGGCTTAGGTTATGTTTGCCGCCTTGCCTTTAATGTAGTGAAAAAGCCGTTAATGGATGCGGGCGTATTTACGCCAGAGGAAGTCGGCATCATTGGTGCGACCTTATTATATGGTTATGCTTTAGGTAAATTCACTAATGGTTTCTTGGCTGATCACGCCCATGTTGGTCGTTTTTTTGCGGCAGGTCTCTTTTTATCAGCCATGGCAAATTTAGGCATGGGCTTTTCAGAGCTTGCCTGGGTCTCTGCATTACTTTGGGGAATTAATGGTTGGTTCCAAGGTTTTGGGGCACCATCAAGCGTAGTTTCTCTTTCAAGTTGGTATAGCAACAGTGAACGTGGACGCTACTATGGTATCTGGAGTACAGCGCATTCTATCGGTGAAGGATTAACATATTTAGGCGTTGCTTGGCTTATTGCTGCTGCACCTAAAGGCCTGGGCTTAGATTGGCAGTGGGGTTTTTGGACTCCTGCGCTTATCTGTGTTTTTGGTGCATTTTTGCTCTGGCGTTATTTACCCGACAAACCTAGAACTTTAGGTTTACCAACCGTTGCTGACTGGAGAGGCGATCATGGCCAAGTAGATAAAGAACATCAAGATGAATCTATTTGGAAAACTCAACTGCGCGTGTTAACTATTCCTTCTATATGGATATTGGCACTAGCCAGTTCAAGTATGTATGTTACGCGTTATGCCATTAATAGCTGGGGTAATGTTTACCTACAAGAAATTAGAGGCTTTGATTTATTTGATGCAAACTTATTTATTTTCTTTAACACCGCTGCGGGTATTTTAGGTTGCTTAGCTTATGGGCTAGTGTCTGATAAGTTTTTTAATGCTCGCAGGCCACCGGCAAATTTAATTTTTGCCATATTAGAAATTGTACCGTTATTGGTTATTTTTTATGGCCCACAAGATCCATTAATCTTAGGTATTGCTTTAGTTGTGTATGGTTTTGGTCTTAGTGGCATTTTAGCCTCACTTGGCGGATTATTCGCCATCGATATAGCCCCTAAAAAAGTTGCAGGTGCTGCGATGGGCTTTATCGGCATATTTAGTTATATAGGAGCCGGTGCGCAAGATTATATTAGCGGTAAGATGATTTACGATAGTGAGATAATTTTCGCTTTCCCTAATGGTGATCAGAACTTCAACATATTCTTTTATAACTATGATAAGCCGATCATGTTCTGGGTAGGAGCTTCGGTTCTTTCAATAATATTAGCGTCTTCGTTATGGAAAGTTAAAGCGGCAGATTAGATTCGGGTCAACAAACCCTGGCTTTGGAGAACAAAATGGCAGTAAAACCAATATTAATTTCTATTGCAATGAGCTCATTAGTAGTTGGTTGTGGTGAAAAAGCAGCGGACTCTTTTTGTAAGAGTCATGCTCAAGAGCATCAATTACATCAAAGCGAGATTACACAAGTTAATATCGACTATTCTGAGCAAGGACGAATTGTTGCAAAAGTTAAAGTTGCTAAGGATCATGCTCAGTATCAAGCGTTAACGACTATGGCTGATATCATTGAGGTTAAAGCAGTTAAGTCATGCACCAACGCGTCAGTGGATATCACCGAACAAGGCATGTTTTACCAAGCACGTTATTCTCTAGATTGTGGTTTAGACAACAAGTTAAATAAGGTATCGGTGTTAGTACTTGATAATTTTACAGCAATTGATGAGGTGGAAGTCGCTATTAGTACACCCTCTTCATCAAAGCATTTTGTCTTAAGTCGCCAATGCGATAGTCCTATTTTCAATTTATAACATTTAATTTATAAGAATTAGAGTAAAAAATTATGAACAATATAAATCAACGTTTGGTTTTTGCAGAGCAATTGGCAAAAGAAGCTGGGGAGTTAGCCCTTGGATATTTCTCTAAACTAAATACCTTAACTATTGTTAGTAAAGGTGTGCAAGACATGGCCACAGAAGCCGATGTCAATACGGAAAATTTAATAAGAGCAGCGATAGAGTCTCAATATCCAGAAGATGATTTTTTTGGCGAAGAAAGTTCAGATAGCTATGTTGCCAAAGAAGGGCAAGGTATTTGGGTAGTTGACCCTATTGACGGTACTCAGCCTTTTGTTAATGGCATTTCTAGCTGGTGTATTTCAATTGCATACCTTGTGCAAAATGAAATCGTATTAGGGGTTATTTATGACCCCAGTGCTGATGAGATTTTTTCAGCACAAGTTGGGCAAGGTGCTAAATTAAACGGCAACCCTATTAAAGTCTCAGATGTTAAGGGTGTTACTAATGGACTAATCAGTGTTGGCTATTCTAATCGAGTTAAACCTGAAGATACCTTAGGGCCGTTAGAGCGCCTAATTAGAGCGCAAGGCATGTTCCATCGCAGTGGTAGTGGCGCTTTAAGCTTAGCTTATGTAGCAGCGGGGCGTTTAATTGGCTATTTTGAACCGCATATGAATATTTGGGATTGCGCTGCGGGGTGTTTGTTAATAACAGAAGCAGGTGGAAAAGCGAATAATATTCTTGCGGGAGATAACTTTTTAATTGATGGAAATCCCGTCATTGCTGCTGCAGATGGTGTTTATGATGATCTTATCGCAATCATTAACAATAATTAATGTTCCGTAAATATTGGCTTTATTAAGGTGAAGGTAAACTGATATTATTCCAATCAGAGGACAATATTATGAAACGTTTAAATTCACTTACTGCAATTACTTTAGCTTCTTTATTAACGGCGGCTACAATATCAGCTAGCTGGGCTGGCTCAGATAAAGAAGAATTGGCCGTGACTAAGTCGATAATTGCAAAGTCTGGCATAACTGCCCAGCAAGCCATTAAAAAAGTGCAGCAAGATTATAGTGGTGTTATTTATAGCTATGAGCTTGATGACGAAGATGATGTTTATTTTCACGAAATCAAGTTAATAGATATTGAAGAAGATAAAAAAATCAAATTGACAATTTCCATTCAAAACGGCGAGGTTGTTGAAAAAGAATGGAAGAGATTATTTTCTTGGTTTATTGAAGATGATCGCATAGTTACTGCCAAAAAATTAGCAACAATGGACTACTCTATGCTTGATGCCATTAATGCTATTAACCTTGATAAAAACTCACTGCTTACAGAAGTAGAAATTGAAGACAAGCAAGGTGTGCTGTTCTTTGAGCTTGAAACAATCGGTGCTGAGGGTAAAAAAGAATGGCTTGTTGATGCCAATAATAACCAGCTTATTCCTGTATTTAAAAAATAGGCATAATTGATGAAATTACTTGTTATTGAAGACGATAAAACAACGCTTGAGTATATTAAAAAAGGCTTTGTTGAGCAGGGTAATGTCGTTGATACGGCAGAGAATGGGCCTGATGGCTTATTCTTTGCCACAAGTAATAGTTATGATCTTGTTGTACTAGATCGTATGTTACCAAAAATGGATGGTCTGGCTGTGCTCTCTGCAATGCGCGCCGCAAACATTAATATTCCGGTTATTATTTTAAGTGCTTTAGGTCATGTAGATGAAAGAATTAAAGGCTTGCAAGCAGGGGGGGATGACTATTTGGCTAAACCCTTTTCTTTTCAAGAGCTCACTATTCGAGCCACAATTCTTGTTGAACGACATGGCGCATCTAATCAAACTAATGGTCCCGTAACAGAGCTAACGATTGATAACTTAGTGATGGATCTGGTTGGTCATAAAGTCCTTAGAGCAGGAAAAGAGCTCACCATTCAACCAAAAGAATTTCAATTGTTACGCTACTTGCTAGAGCATCAAGGTCAGGTGATTTCTAGAACACTATTATTTGAATCGGTTTGGGATTATCATTTTGATCCTAAAACTAATGTAATCGATGTTCATGTGGCAAAATTAAGAAAGAAACTTGAAGAAAACGGCGAACCCCAACTTATTCATACTGTTCGAGGAGCTGGGTATGTGGTTAGAACGCTTTAAAGTTTTTACCCGTACTTCCATTTGGCGCTTTACCTTAGTTTTTACCCTCATTGTATTACTTATTTGTACAAGTATTTTAGCGCTTGTTTACCAATTCACCGTAGGTGAGCAAAAGCGACAAATAGCACAACAAGTAACCATTACTGCGCAGGGATTTGCTGATCTTTCTAACAGTCCAAGTATGACAAAAAGTGACTTTCAAACGGCGATACAGCAGCGTATAAATAGAAGTGGTGCTGTTATTTTAGTATTTGAAAGTAAAGAACAAAATGGCGATGCTAAGGTTATCGGCAACCTAAATACCATACCGAAAAATTTATCAGAATTTCCAGCATTACAACATTTCCCTATTGCGGTAGTTAACCATTTAGACAAAACAACAGTAGAAATAGTCCTAGGCACCCGTTTAAACACGCGCTTTGGTAAACTGTCGATTGCCTTGTTTGATAATAATTATCAGGTACTTGAAAACAACTTTCGCACGGCAAGTATTTTTGCTTTGTTATTTGCATTGGTGATCACCCTAATTTCAGGTTTCTTATTAAACCGTCGAGTACTGTCAAGAGTAAGAGAAATAGGCGAGCTTACTGCCCATGTAAAAGCAGGGCGGTTGAAATCAAGGTTGCCTATTAGTACAAAGCAAGATGAGTTTGACATGATTGCTGAGCAAATTAACCAAATGTTAGATGAAATTGATGACTTGATTAATTCGGTTGCACAAGTAACTGATAATGTAGCCCATGACTTACGCACGCCATTATCTCGAATTCGTATCTCAGTTGAAGACAGCTTAAAAATAGTTGATGAAAACAGCGAGGATGGTCAGTGGCGGTTGGCATTATTAGAGGAAATAGATCAGTTAATAAGTACCTTTAATGCCATGTTAGAGCTATCTCGTTTGGAAAAGGGGGTACAAGAGAACTCCTTAGGTTCAGTGAATATTGAAACACTTTGCCATGATGTTATCGATCTTGCGACGCCGCTTGCAGAAGAAAAAAATCAACAACTAACACTCAATGTAAAAAGCGATAGTACACAAGATTTATCAATGGTTAGAGGTGAGCCAAACCTTTTATTCCGTGCTATTTTCAATGTTGTTGATAATGCGATTAAATATACCCAAGTAGCGGGGAATATCTCGTTAACATGCCAACTATCTACCCAAGGGGCTGAAATTATTGTCAGTGACAATGGTCCTGGGATTTCTGAAGAATATTATGAGGCGGTGTTTCAACGACTTTATCAATTGGATTCTAGCCGTCAAGGTGAAGGTTTTGGTTTGGGGCTACCCATTGTAAAAGCCATCGTTGAACTTCACGGCGGCTCTATATCTATGTCATCATCACATCCAGGGTTGACTGTTACTGTTTCACTTTCTCAGTAACTTACTATGCAGGATAAGTTTTTTTATTCTTTAGCGGAGCCCTTTTATTTAACATATCGGGATAAAGATGAAGAAATACATAGAAATTGAATCAGATGGCATCAGCTTCAATAAAGAAGTGATGGAAAATGGCGAGCTGAGAATTCGGTTAAGTTCACAAGATGGCAGCGCCTATATAAGGACAGAATCCGGTGAATCAGGTGCATGGCAAAATAGCCATTATCATTTAGATCTTGAAGAAACATATATTGTTCAAAAAGGCTGGGTCGGTTTTGCAGAGCTAGTTGAAGGAAGTTTAACTCTTAAAATAGAAAAAGAAAATGCGCTTTATACAGTTAAACCCATGGTTCACCATAACCTATATCTACCTGCTAATGCCGTTATTCATACAGTTAAACATGGTAGAGCAAAGGAAGGTGATTGGCATGAAAGCAAAGAGCTTGATGTACTAACAAAAGACCTATCTGAACTAAATATCAAAAGAATAGTGGGAGAGTAGTTTGAAAAAATGATTGTAATAAAAATATTGCAACTTCATTCATATAATAAGACACATAATTAGTTAGACGGAACTTTCACCCGATGTTCTAATTTTTTTAACTGGGCGTAGGAGAAAGTTAAATGAAAAAGAACGTATTGTTATTTCTTACTTTTATTTTTGCCTTACCTGTTATGGCAACCGAAAACTCAAAAGAAATATCTGTTAAGCATGTAAAAATAGCCGATGTAACCTCTATGGAAGAGGCTAAGAGCATTTTCATCAAAAATACATCAGAAATTAGACGAAAGAAAAAGTTTAATTTACTGGAATTACAGCAAATACATATCATTACTTATTCTCTTGAAAAAAGTGTTTCTTACTTGGTTGAAAACTTAAAGGATGAAAGACAATATCTTGCAAAAAAAATTGCTGTTTCTGTGGAAGATATTCATGTCAACGCTGAAAATAACCGCCCCCAAAAGACAATAGAACACTTAAATAAGTATTTAAATTTAGCAGATAAGTTTATCTCTGTTTTTTAGCAAACTATTATCATCCCCTTAAATGGACTAAAGCAATAGTTCCAATTACACAGTTTTAAGCGCCATCGATGCATAAATGCTATTATTTAATGTCACTGATAATACTTCTATAGTCCGTAATGTAAGGATAGCCTTTAAGGTGAACTTCACTCATTATTGGTCGTTTAGAATCAGGGTTTGCAACGGAAAGTAAATGTTTTATACCAAACTTTTTAGCACTGTCTAAAATAGTCAGGCTATCATCTACAAATAATGTTGTGTCATTATCGAATTTCAAGTCTGCTTGTAGTTTTTGCCACAACATTTGTGACTCTTTTGTAACGCCATAATCATGAGTCGAAATTAACAAATCTATATGCTTATCTAGCTCGGTTCTTTCAACTTTTAATGACAAGCTGTCAGGATGCGCATTGGTCACTAACACCACCTTTTTATTGGCTTGTCTAAGCGCATCTAGAAACGGCAAGGTATCAGGGCGTAAGGCTATCTTATGTTTTATTTCTTTTTTCAATTCAACAATGGGTAAATCAAGTTTGTCGGTCCAATAATCTAAACAGTACCATTCAATTTTTCCCGATACTTTACTGGTTTCAATATTCAAATAATCTTGGGCTTCTTTTAGTGACATATTATGTGCTTTTGCATATTTTGACGGGATATGAGTTTGCCAAAAATAATTATCAAAATGTAAGTCTAATAATGTTCCGTCCATGTCGAGTATGACGAAGTTAATTTTTTCCCAATTGAGCATTTAGAGGTTCCATAATTGATGTTTATCGTGTCATTATAGCGTTATGTAGAACGAAATATTAATTAATCTTTACGTGCTTATGACAGGGAAAAATCAATTACCGGAAATCAATGGTCAAAAGCAAGTGGCTAAAAGTCGTTTGTTTGCTATTGAGCAGATCGAATTAACCTTTAGCAATGGCGAAGAACGCCTGTATGAGCGCATGCTTGGCTCTGGAAATGGTGCTGTAATGATAGTGCCTATGCTTGATGCCGATACGTTATTGTTAGTAAGAGAATATTGCGCAGGTACCCACAGCTACGAATTAGGTTTCCCCAAAGGACTAATTGACCCCGGTGAAATGCCTGAGCAAGCAGCGAATAGAGAGCTGCAAGAAGAAATTTTCTATGGCAGTAATAAATTGCAATTTCTTTCTCAAGTGATGATGGCTCCGGCTTTCTTTAATGCAAAGATGGATATTTTTATTGCAAGCGATTTATACCCATCAACACTAGAAGGTGATGAACCCGAACCTTTAGAAGTCGTTTCATGGCCAATTAAAGAGTATAAAACTTTGCTACAGCAGCCTGATTTTCAAGAAGCGCGAAGTATTGCTGCGTTGATGTTGTTAATTGATCATCTTTCCCCGAGCAAGATAGCCAATCAGGATGGAGTATAAGGAGCATGAGTGATGAAAAGTTATTAAACATTGCCATAGAGAGTGCTAAAAAAGCAGGTATTGAGGTAATGAAATATTACCGTGATCAAAGTTTTACTGCCGAGTTAAAAGAAGATGAAAGCCCGGTGACTAGTGCCGATATCGCGGCTAATGATATTTTGATGGATCAGCTGCAAACGTTAACACCAAATATCCCTATTATATCTGAAGAAGTTGGCACAGTTCCATTAGCACAACGTAAAAATTGGCAACGGTATTGGTTGCTTGATCCTATTGATGGTACTGGTGAATTTATTATTGGTAGCGGCGATTTTGCCGTGAACATTGCCTTAATCGAAAATGGTTGGCCAAGTATCGGTGTTATTCATGCACCAGATCATCACTTAACTTATTATGCGCAAAATAAATTAGGCTCATTTAAAGAATGTAATCTTCAAAATAATAGTAGCAGTCATCAAATTCATGTCGCTGGGTATCAAGAACAGCGTCCTATTAAAGTAGCAATCAGTAAACGTCAACGAATAGAGTTAATGGGGCAGTATTTGAGTGAAGATTTTGATTTTGACCATGTTGCTTTAGGCAGTTGTTCGTTGAAAAACTGTTTGATTGCGGAAGGTGGTGCTGATTGTTATGTACGTATTGGTGTTACGGGTGAGTGGGATACTGGCGCAAGTCAATGCATTTTAGAGCAAGCGGGCGGTACTATTATTGACAGTGAATTTAAGCCACTAACTTATAATAAACGAGAAAGTTTACTCAACCCTGACTTTCTCAGTTTGGGTAATCAAAATATTCCTTGGCAAAAAGTGATTAAAGCGCATAGAAAAGTTTATACTGATTAGTAATATACCCAAACCACCTGAATCCTCCATTTTGAAATGGCTTGGGTATACGACAAATGAATTTAGCGTAAGGGCTCATTATGAATAACGAACATGGCGAAGCACTTATTCATGTAGAAGAAAATATTATAGTCGCAAAACTTATTGGCGCTTTTAATGGGGAAGGTGCCAAAAAATATACAAACGGAATGAAAAAGGCCGTTAAAGATTTGCAAGGTAAAAGTTTCTTAATGTTAGTGAATGATCTAAAGCTTGAGGGTGGAACACCAGAAGCACTTCAAGAATTAGAAAAGTATAATTCTTGGTTAACAACGCAAAAGTTAATTGCTAAGGCGATGGTGGTAAAATCAAATATGCTAATTGAAATAATTGACAAATTTTCACCCTCTCAAAAACTACAGAAATATGCATTTTTTGATAATGAAAAAGATGCATATACTTGGCTGAAATCGTTTAATATTTGTTAAGGATGTTGGACAAATTGCTCACGTGGTAAAATATTAACACTTTCATGCAATTCAGAATATACCAAAACGGCACTGCCTTGTTTTAATTGAAATTTTATTTGTGCAACTTTATCTTCATTAGTCGCATCTACTGCGCCATAATCGGTGCCTTCACGTAGAATAAAGTCTTCAATAATCGCGGTTAAAGTGTCTTCGTTAACTTGCTCTAATGGAATAATCATAGGTTATTTCTGGACGTTTATTGATAGGTGGTCGTTTAAAAAATCAGGTACTCTTTGTTCTAACCAGTATTGTGGTTTGAATGGATTATTACCATGAATAAAGCCAACATGGCCGCCATGGCTAGATACTTCAAACGTTAAATGATCGGGTAGTTTTTGCTGTGGTAAAGAAAAGTTATGATTCAGAAATGGATCGTCGGCGGCATGTATAAATAAACACGGCTGTTTTATTTTTTCCATTACCGGATTACCACTAGCTTGCTGATAATAATGTTGAGCGCTAGAAAAACCATTCAGTGGTGCGGTGATTTGTTCATCAAAGTCATAAAGTGTTTTAATGGTATCTAACTGCTTTGCTTTTATATTATTGATAATTTTATCTGCTATTTTTTCTAACGCACTGTCTTTCAACATCTTTAATAAATATTTTTGGTAAAGTCGAGAGAATCCTTGATTAATACGAGCGCTACAACTGGCTAAATCTAATGGTGCGCAAATGACAGCCGCTGAGCGATAAGGATTATTAGGAACTTGTGCTAAATACTGAGTAAGCACGTTACCACCTAATGAAAAGCCGAGCACTGAAAAAGCACATTCTTGGTAACGAGCAACAAGCTGTTCGGTTAAATAACTAATATCTCTAATATCACCAGAATGATAGGAACTAGCTTGTCTATTTGGCTTGCCGCTACAACCGCGGAAGTGCATTAAAACGGCTACCCAGCCGCGATTTTTAATGGCGTTTAACATGCCTTTAGCATAATGACTATCTTTAGAGCCTTCTAAACCGTGTAATATAACAACAATAGGGCGGGTATTATTTTGTTGAGGCCGCTCAGTCCATGCTAAGTCGATAAAATCGCCATCAGGTAATTCTAACGTTTCGATATTAGTAATGAGCTTTTGTTTACGACGAAACAGTTTAGCCGCTAAGGTTTGAAGGTGAGCGTTAGTTAGCCACCAAGCGGGTTTAAATTGACTTGTTGAATACATTAGGTCGCACGTTAAGAAAAAACGTATTGTACGACATAGCAATGCTAAAGAACAATTTTAAAGAATCGCTTCTTTAGAAAGATTGGTCTTAGTTAGACTCATCTTCTTTGATATGCTTGATAAAATAATAGACATAATAAGCACAGATGCCCATCATAATGGTCAAACCGCCAAAGGAAAACATCACCACAGGATCATTAGTTAGCATAGTAAAAAAGTTCATACTCGACTCCTTATATTTATCACTAGGTTTAGTATAAGAAGTCGACATTAACCAGAGGGTGATTTAGATCAATATAAATCGTTCTTTTTTGCCATTTGAGCTTTGATTTTTTCTTGATCTATGATTTTTCTATAAAGTTTATTAGCTTTTTCTATAGCTTCTTCTATTACTTTTCCATTAGCTATATCGCGTTCATCTATTACACGACTCTTATTAGCATCAGAAGAGCCATTCCAAGCAGCAATCGTATTCCAAACAAGCGACATTTTAGGACTTTTTTCTACCCCTTTACCTTCGCTGTAAAGCAGTGCTAGGTTGTATTGTGCTAAAGCATAATTCTGATCCGCTGCATTTTGATACCAGCGAGAAGCTTTGAAATAATCTTGATCAACACCTGTGCCATTAGCAAACATAACGGCTAAATTATATTGAGCGCTCGCTAAGCCTTTTTTTGCGGCTTTATGGGTTAAAGCGAATGCTTTTTTGACGTCTTGTTTGACCAGCTTTCCTTCACTGTAAATCAAGGCAAGCTCAAATTGGGCATCAGAATCGTTTTGTTGGGCGGCGAGTTCAAATAATTCTAAAGCTTTCATGCCATCTTTAGGTACACCATAGCCTTTTTGATAAACAACCCCCATTTGATATTGTGCAGGGGCATAACCATCAGCAACTAAAGGGCGAAATTGTTCAATAGCAGCAGCGAATTCACCGCGATTTAACTCGTAAATGCCTCGCTCAAGATCAGCACTTTGGCTTAAGGTAGAAAAAAGTGTTAGTAGTAAAAAAATCAATGATACTGTTTTAGTTCGCATAATTTTTCTCTTTTATTTTATTTTAAAATTATTACACTGTCGTTAAGTGTAGCTCAAAAAATAATTTATGATGCCATAATTTCTTCTATTTGTTCGGCCAATTCTAACCAAAGCATTTCATTTTCTTCTACTTTATCTTTCAAACTCGCTTGTAGCTTCAATTGTAACGTTAAATCAGTTTTGCGCTCAGCTTGGTAAATATCACTGTCGCTTAGTAATGCTTCTACTTGAGCTAATTCATCTTGCCATTGATGGATTTTTTTCTCTAATTTATCAGCTTCCTTACGCAATGGCGCTGATTTCTTACGTAGTTCAGCCTGTTGCTGTCGTAATTGTTTCTTATCTAAGGCTTTATCTGAGTTACTTTCATCACTTTTATTATTGTTGATTGCTTGTTTTTTATCATCATTAAGCCACTGTTGATAGTCATCAATATCACCACTAAAATCACTCACATGACCATTTGCAACGAGATAGAATTCATCAACACAAGATTCAAGTAAAAACCTATCATGGGCTATTAAGATGATGGCACCACCAAAATCTTGTAAAGCCATCACCAAGGCTTGGCGCATTTCTAAATCTAAATGGTTGGTTGGCTCATCAAGCAGTAATAGTTGTGGCTTTTCTAAGACAATAAGCGCTAATACCAAGCGTGCTTTTTCACCACCAGACATATTATTTACGGCTTCTAGTGCTTGATCGCCGCTGAAGCCAAACTTCCCTAAAAAGCTTCTGGCTTGTGGCTCACCTAGTGCGGGTTTAGCACGAATAATATGATCAACAGGACTTGAGCCACTATGTAATTGCTCTAATTGGTGTTGAGAGAAGTAGCCTATTTTTAACTCTTGTGCACAATATCGATCGCCATTGAGTAGCGCTATTTCACCAGCCAGTGACTTTATTAACGTGGACTTTCCTGCGCCATTGCGACCTAATAAGCCAATGCGGCTTCCTGGAACTAGTGTTAAACCAACGTCATTGAGAATGATAGTTTTTGCGTTATAACCACATTGGCTTTCAGTTAAAGATAATAGTGGATAGGGTAAACTTTCCGGTTGTTCAAAACTGAAAGTGAACTGACTATCTACATGGGCAGGTGCTAGGTTTGGCAGTTTTTCTAAACGTTTTAATCGACTTTGTGCTTGTTTTGCTTTGCTTGCTTTGGCGCGGAATCTATCAACAAAAGCGGTTAAGTGGGCGGCTTCTTTTTGTTGCTTTTGATATTGCACTTCTTGTTGAGCTAAATGCTCGGCGCGCTGTCTTTCAAAGGCAGTATAATTGCCGCTATAAAGTTTGGCGCGTTGATGTTCAATATGTAAAATTTGATTGATAACAGTATCAAGAAAATCGCGATCATGAGAAATAAGCACTAAGGTGCCAGTAAATCGTTTAAGCCAACGTTGTAGCCAAATCACCGCATCTAAATCTAAATGGTTGGTCGGCTCATCAAGCAGTAACAAGTCGGCTCTGCTTATTAATGCTTGTGCCAAATTCAAGCGCATCCGCCAACCACCAGAAAAGTCTTTTACAGGATTAGAGAGTTGATTTTGTAAAAAACCTAAACCGTGCAGTAACTCACCAGCGCGAGCGGGTAAACTATAGCCGTTTATCGTGTCTATTTTATTGATTAATATCGCTTCTAGATTGCCATCATCATTCGTTCGAGCTTGTTCTAATTGCTGTTCAAGATGACGAAACTCTTTGTCACCATCCATAACATAGTCAAGGGCAGACTGTTCAAGGGAAGGTGTTTCTTGTTTTACCGTCGCTATATCCCAACTACTGGGTAAACTTAAATCTCCAGCATCAGGCGATAATTCTCCGAGTAAGGCTGCGAAAAGGGAGGATTTGCCACAACCGTTACTGCCAACCAAACCAACTTTGTGATTAGGATGAATAGTGAAGCTAGAAGCTGTTATTAGGTTTTTTGCGCCTCTGTCTAAACTTAAATCGGTGGCGGTGATCAATGGTCGCTCCTTAAAAAATTGTTAGTAAAAATTAGTGAAATGGCAAACTATAAAAAATACCTGTGCATTGTCGCTTTTCCTATGGTGTCTATTCAAGGTAAAATAGAGAATATCCAAATTATTTTCCCTTATTTTATTAAGCAGAGCAGTAACAAATGAAAAAGCCGCAGAAAAAAAGATTTATTGCCGGAGCTGTTTGTCCAAAATGCAAAGCACAAGACACTATGGCGTTAACGAAAGAAGACGGTGTAGAGAAAGTGACATGCGTAAGTTGTGGTGAGCAAATGACCCAAAGTGAACCGCAAGTTGCCGAAGTTGTACGTCAGCATGAGCAAGTCATTGGCGTATTTAAACAGTAAGTATATTAGCAGTTCAATTGAAAATTATTTTCAACAGAAAAGCGTTTAAAAATTTCAATTAACGCTTGGTGACTTATTTGAAAGTCTGTTTCTCGTATTGCTAAAGGACCACTAATACTTGGCTTTTTCTTCTGTAATGTAATTTCGTAAAGCCAGCCTTTTTCTTTACCAATAGTTGCTAAATCTATTACTTCAAGCTTATCTACATTGTGCCAATGAAACGAATGCATATTCTTTTTATAGCCCCAAGTCATGGATTGGTTATTTATTATTAACAGGTGTTTTTTCAATTGAAAATACTTTGCCCAATGATAAATGGTTGCAATAACCATAATCAGTTCTAATCCACGACCTAGTTTCATTTTTGCAGGGCTAATATTAGAACTATGAGGGTCAAAGAAAAATACTAACTCGAGTATGCATGTAATTGTTAGGATTAAAGCTAGATTAAATTGTCTTTCAGGTGATGCAGAAATAGTTAAGTTAACGTCGGTCATTATGAGGTTAATAATGTGGTGGCGGTGGCTCAATTTCATCTTTACCTGAAGATAGGCTGCCATTATCTTTTAAACGGTTAGCTACTAATTGTATCTGTTCTTTCAATTCAGCTATTTGCACTTGGTGTACTGCTAACTCTTCGCTGAGTTGTTCTATAACATCATCTTGAAAAAGGTTGCGTGATTCAAGTACATTGATGCGCTCTTCAAGTACTTTAATACTGTTTTCTTCTTGCTTAATTAATGTCATTTATTTAGTTTCATTAGGAAGTTGCCAAAGCTCAGCATAGCCAGATGAGCTTTCAGTTAATAAGGTGTTATTATCGCTAAATGCGAGGCTATAAACAACCGCTCCGGTCGGTCTTTTTGCTTCTTTTGGAGTAACATGCCAGCTGGCAATGCGTTTTCCTGTGGCGATATCCCAAATACTAACTTTGCTGCTTGCAGCTCCGGTCACTAAGGTTTTTCCATCAGGAGAAAACCGTACGGAACTAAATACTTCATGGCGTTTAGTGCCTTGTAGTTTCGAGATTAATTCACCTGTTTTTAAGTTCCAAACATGAGCTGATTTCATACTATCGGCAGAAAAAGCAAAACGCCCTTTTGGATCTAATGAAACTTTAGATACTCTACTGGTATGGTTGAACTGATAAATAACTTGTCCAGATTTAGTGTCCCAAACATAAGCAATAAAATCATTGCCGCCTGATATAGCTACTCTGCCGTTAGGCATCATATCAACAGAATTAACCTTCTCTTTATGTCCCAAAAACTCTAGACGCCTTCCAGTATCAACGGCGACATGAACCACGGTGCCATTACCTTTCCCTATCAGTAAGTAATCACCATTGTTACTAATGGCTATATCACGAATGTTCGATTCTCGTATTTTCCAATAGCCTTCAGATTGCCCCGTTTTCATATTCCAAAGGGCAAAGTTTTCACGACTCGCGGTAAGCGTATGGCTATTGTTATTACTAATATCAACAGCTAATACTAAATTGTCGCTACTTTCTTGTTGTTGTGCCCATTGATAGGCAAGCGCATTTTTTTCCAAATCCCAAACGCTGATACCATGATGAATTGAAGAAATTACACTCCACTTACCGTCATTAGAAATATCACCGGCATAACTACCTTCTATAGAATGCTGATAACGTTGTAACGGCTTTCCTGCGGAAGGAGTACAAGCTTGTAAAAATATAAGTGATAGCGAGGCTACTGCTGATAACTTTAACGCAGTTAAGAAGTGTTTTTTATTCATCGAAAAGTTAAGCAACATATTAATACTTTTTTATTTGAGCATTTCTAGTTAGTATAAGGCGTTTTTTTAATTTGTTTAGCTTTATCTTTGATTTAATCGTTGAATGGAAAGCCTAAGCAAAACAAAAATGATAGATGGATTGGGGAATTCTCCAATTGTGATGTTTTTACGGAGAAATAAATGAAATTTTTTAAACCCACTTTAGTTGCTGTTGCTTTATTAGCTGTTGCTGGTTGTCAAGAAGCGGCTAAAAAAGAAGAAGCGAAAGCACCTGTATTAGAAGCTGAAATACAAAAACAAGCTTATGGATTAGGTGCGTCAATTGGCATGTACATGCAACGAAACTTAGAAGAGCATGACAAACTAGGTTTAACTTTAGACAAAGAATTAATTGTTCAAGGTTTTGTTGATAGCATTAATGATAAATCAGTCATTGAAAAAGAAGAAATCAAAGCATTAATGACAAGTCTAGATGCTACTATGAAAGCTAAACAGCAAGAAATGGCTGTTAAAGAATCTGAAGCAAGTTTAGCTGTAGGCCAAAAATTCTTAGAAGATAACGCTAAGAAAGAAGGTGTTATGGTAACGGAATCTGGCATTCAATATTCAGTGCTTACTGCAGCTGAAGGTGATAAACCAGTTGCTACTGATACTGTGAAAGTTCACTATAAAGGTACTTTTTTAAATGGTGAAACTTTTGATAGTTCATATGACCGTGGCGAACCTGCTGTATTCCCACTGAATCGTGTTATTAGTGGTTGGACTGAAGGCGTACAGTTAATGTCTGTTGGTTCTAAATTCAAGTTTACTATTCCTTCTGACTTAGCTTACGGCCCTAACGGTAATCCACCACGCATTCCGGGTAACTCAGTATTAGAATTTGAGATTGAATTATTAGAAATTCAAAAAGCGGAGCCTGCACCACAAGTTGGTGATCAAGCTGCAGCGGAAAAATAAAACTTAGTTACAATGAAAAGTAACGAGATTTAGCTATATTTTGTAGTTAATAAAAGGCATCAGTAATGAAGTACTGGTGCCTTTTTTGTTATACCCTGCATCTTGAGGCGGTTTGGGTATATAATCTTTTTATTTCAAGTCGCTTTCATTTTTATGAGCAAATTACTTATCATTGGCTATGTTTGGCCTGAGCCTAACTCTTCTGCAGCGGGTAGTCGTATGCTGCAACTTATACAATTTTTTCAGCAACATGATTATCAGGTGACTTTTGCCAGCCCGGCACAACGTACAGAGCATATGGTTGATTTAACTAAGCTCAACGTCAGTAGTGTCGATATAAAACTTAATTGCTCTAGCTTTGATGATTTCATTAATACATTTCAACCTGATGTAGTGATGTTTGATCGCTTTATGATGGAAGAGCAGTTTGGCTGGCGAGTTAGCGAACAATGTCCGCACGCGCTTCGTGTATTAGACACCGAAGATTTGTTTTGTCTACGTCATGCTAGACATGATGCTCATAAAAAAAATCGCATTATGGTTGATACTGAGTTACTTAGCTCTGACCTACTTAACTCGGAATTGGCTAAACGAGAAGTTGCCGCTATTTTTCGTTGTGACCTCACCTTAATGATCTCACCTAAAGAAATTGAATTATTGACTGATTTATTTAAAGTGGATGCAAGTTTATTGCACTATTTCCCCTTTATTTTTACACCAAACCAACTTGAACAAATTAATCCTAGTTATGAGCAACGGCAAGGGTTTATTTCTATTGGCAATTTTCGTCATCCGCCAAACTGGGATTCAGTGCTATGGTTAAAACAACAGGTTTGGCCTCTTATTCGAAAACAGCTTCCTAAAGCTGAAATAGTTATTTGTGGTGCTTATCCACCACCAAAAGCGACAGATTTACACGATGTAAAGACAGGTTTTATAGTGAAAGGTTGGGTAGATGATGCTGTAAAGGCTATGCAGTCAGCGAGAGTTTGTTTGGCGCCGTTGCGTTTTGGCGCTGGTATAAAAGGTAAGTTAGCAGAAGGCATGTTGTGCTCAACGCCATCAGTAACTACAAACATTGGTATTGAAGGCATGCAAACGCAATTACCTTGGGCTGGAGAAATTGCTAATGATGCTACAAGTATTGCTGATGCCGCAGTAAAGCTATATCAAGATTCTGAAGCTTGGCAAATTGCTAGCGAGTTAGGGCAAAGAAATGCTCAACTTTTATTTGAACAAAATAGACATTATTTGGCGCTTTTTAGTAGCTTAACGAAATTATTGGAAGACTTAACACAACACCGACAAAACAACTTTATTGGCAGTATGCTCAATCATCATCATCATAAAAGCACTAAATACATGTCACAATGGATTGAAGTGAAGAATAAGTGTTAAGCGAAAATAATGGCGGCGAAGGCTCGATGCTAGCAAGTATCTTTTATTCAACAAAAATTTGCATTTCTTCACCAATTTGCTTACGCATTTCCATCAATTTTACTGCACTAGTATGTTGCTTTTTATCGTTATCGGTTTCAGGAACCCATTGTGGTACACGTTCAGATTGACCGTTTTGATCTACTGCCACCATAATAACTATACAATGCGTTGTTAATCGGCGATTAAGTGATTTGGGGTCACAGGCGTTCACCTCTAAGGCGATATGCATTGATGATTTACCTGTGTATATAACTTTAGCCTCGACCTCTACCAAACTGCCAACATGAATAGGTGCAACAAAGCGAATTCCACCCGCATATGCGGTAACACAATAGCGACCACTCCAACCTGCGGCGCAGGCATAAGCGGCTAAATCAATCCATTTCATTACCGCGCCACCGTGAACTTTTCCACCAAAATTTACATCTTGTGTTTCAGCTAAAAATCTTAAGGTTATATCACGTTGTGGATTATTCACTATCAGTTCTCTTAGGGAGGTTGTTAAGGGAAATTTATCTGGTTAATGAATGATTAGCAAATAATAAATAGTAACTTTATAGGAGATTTTAGAATACATAGTGGCTTGTATGAAATTTGAGCTATAGTTAACTGATGTTGTACTGGATGCCTTGAAGTGAAGATGGAAGGATTAGACATTAGAACCTTAGCATTGACAAACCTTTTGTTAGGTTTGTTTCTTGGCGTTGGCTCTTTAGTTTTTGCCCGCATACACTCATCTTTTCGTGGTTTCAGGTCGCTGGGTTATAGCTACTTACTTTTTTCGCTGGGCTTTATTCTTCTAGGTTTACGTCAATATATCCCCGATTTCTTTTCAATTATTATTGCTAATCTAGTTATCGTTGCGGGGTTTAGCTTATTAATTTTAGGGATCTTGAGGTTTTTAAAATATGAAATTCGTACCTTTGAAAGAATATCCATAGCGCTGTTATGTTTAATGGCAATTGCTTTTGTTTATTTTACCTATTTTAGTACAAGCGTTAATGCTCGAATTGGTATTATCAGTGCCATTATTGTTGGGCAATCAATTTATGCTGGTTTTCATGTGTTAACCAATAAAGATCAAACGATATTAACTTTTACACGCATCCTTGGCTTTTCATTGATTTGTTGTGCATTTATTTATTTATTGCGTATTTCTGTTGCTTTCAATGAACCAGAGTTAGATGATTTTATGCATGCCGGAACAATACATGCGTTTTCACTCATTGCATTGCAGCTTGTTGCTATTACTAGCTGTTTTTCGCTTACTATTAGTGCTAGCCAGCAGCTCGCGAGTAAACTTGCAATTCAAGCAACGGTAGACTCGCTTACTAATATTTATAACCGTCGTGCTTTTGATGAATTTGCTACTAAAGGGGTATTACGTGCCCAGCGAGAGAAAACCCCAATATCATTAATACTGATGGATATAGATTTTTTTAAACAAGTCAATGATAGTTATGGTCATCAGGTCGGTGATAAGGTATTACAAGAGTTTAGTTTGAGACTAAAAAATAGTTTACGTCAATACGATATCCTAGCGCGGTATGGCGGTGAAGAATTCACCCTATTATTACCCGATACTAACACGTCAACAGCGATGATTATTGCTGAAAAATTGCGAAACACTATAGCACAACCTGTATTTTGTCTTGCGGGTGACACCGAGTTAAAAGTAACGGCAAGTTTTGGTGTAGCCACTAATCAAGGTGAGCATATCCACTGGCAGCAGTTAATTTCATTTGCGGACCAAGCCTTATACCATGCAAAGGAAAATGGCCGAAATTGTGTGAAGCTTCATAGTGCAGATGTGCATCATTTATCTAGTGCTGAAAAACATCATTGATTTATATTCTTTCTTTTACACTTCTATTGATGTTTCTATTTTATAATTTTCAATTATAAAATTAAGGAAATAAAAAAGCCTTTCTCAAAGAGAAAGGCTTGAAATGCTCGCTTTATGGTCTTGTTAATCAAGATTCTTATTAGTTATATCTAGAAGTATTTTTATTATTAATCAGTGCTTCTTTGTTAACGCAGCTATTTTATAGCAAAGCATTTTCACCACTGCAACAACTTTAATAGAGCATAAACTCGACGAGTATTTTCGTATAAAGGGTTATTCGATTTATCTTGCAGCTAAGTTGCTGATTGTTACACAAATTGACAATATCTAGCTAAATGTAACAATTTTGAAATATTTTTTGTGCTGGAGTTTTATATTGCTAATAGAAAGGAATTGATTTGGCGCATAGATTCAAAATTCAGCGAGTGCTAGAATATGCTTCATAAATTGCTCGTACTCTTAAACAGTAGAAATATGAGCCAGTAGACAATGAATAAATTAGAGGATTTATTGGTGACCGAATTAAAAAATGATAATTATTTACGTGCGCTTTTAAAACAGCCGGTAGATTACACTCCGGTTTGGATGATGAGACAAGCTGGGCGTTATTTGCCTGAATACAGAGAAGTACGAAAGGGCGCTGGCGATTTTATGTCGGTTTGCCGTGATGCAGATTTAGCGTGTGAAGTAACTATTCAGCCTCTTCGCCGTTTTCCTCTTGATGCTGCTATTTTATTCAGTGACATTTTAACTATTCCTGACGCAATGGGTTTAGGTCTATATTTCGAAACGGGTGAAGGCCCGAAATTTGAACGACCAATTACTTGTAAGGCTGATGTAGATAAAATCGGCATTCCTGATCCAGAGGGCGAATTACAATATGTTATGAACGCTGTTCGTACTATTAAAAAAGAACTTAATGGCAGCGTACCGCTAATTGGTTTTTCAGGAAGTCCTTGGACACTTGCAACCTATATGATTGAAGGTGGTAGCTCTAAAGGTTTTACTAAAATAAAGAAGATGATGTTTGCTGAACCGCAAACGCTTCATTTGTTACTTGATAAGTTAGCAGACTCTGTAATTTCTTACTTAAATGCACAAATTGCTGCTGGTGCTCAATCAGTTATGGTATTCGATACATGGGGCGGCGTATTATCACCACGAGATTACAAAGAATTTTCATTGCAATATATGCATAAAATTGTCGATGGTTTAACTCGCCATAATGATGGTCGCCAAGTGCCGGTTACTTTGTTTACCAAAAATGGCGGTATGTGGTTAGAGGATATCGCTGCTACAGGTTGTGATGCGGTTGGGCTTGATTGGACTATTGATATTGAAAATGCCAAAGCACGTGTAGGTGATAAAGTTGCCTTACAAGGTAATATGGATCCATCAATGTTATATGCACCATTACCACGTATTGAGCAAGAGGTTGGAAAAATATTGGCAGGTTTTGGTGAAGGCGGAACAGGCCATGTGTTCAATTTAGGACATGGTATTCACCCTGATGTGAATCCTGAGCACGCAGGACACTTTATTGAGTCAGTGCATCGCTTGAGTAAGCCATATCACAAGTAGCTTTCATCTTGTTGCTGTAGGGCTTCATTTAAACGAAAAATGAAAAAGCCACTAACATTGCAAAATGTTAGTGGCTTTATTATTTCCAAGATGTGAAGCTAATCTTCATCCACTTCATAAGCGCTAAAGTCAGTAACACCTTTTTCTTCTAAAATACGGCGGACACTGGCTGGCAATTTCTCATCGTTATCTTTAGCGAGATCTTCATCATCAGGCAAAGGTTGGCCAGTAAATGCGTGTAAAAATGCTTCACATAACAATTCACTGTTAGTTGCATGGCGCAAATTATTAACTTGGCGTCTTGTGCGCTCATCGGTTAATACTTTTAATACGCGCAAAGGAATTGATACAGTGATTTTTTTAACTTGCTCACTTTTCTTACCGTGCTCGGCATAGGGATTTATATATTCGTCATTCCACTGAGCCATGAAAATTCCTCTGTTTTTATTTGAGTGATGTACTATTTAATATTGTTATAAGATAGATTTTACTGGATGCAGCAATTCAGTCAAGTAGAAGTTTAGATGTCTAAAATATCTTGACCTAAATAACCAAAGCGTTTAGAGTTATAGACGTCCAAACATCTAAATGAATTCAATGTATCGAGTATTGCTCTCAGTTAATACTTTCAGCTAATGAGAATGAGGAATAAAAATGTCGAATGCTAACATCAATAATATTACCACTTCGGCAGTGCGAGCAGGTATTAATACCGACAAGCATCATGGTGCTGTCGTTGCGCCAATTCATTTATCAAGCACTTATTCATTAAAAGGTTTTAATGAAAAGCGCGAGTTTGATTACTCTCGTACAGGCAATCCAACTCGAGCACTGTTTGCACAAGCAATTGCTGATTTAGAGCAAGGCAGCGTTGGTATTGTTACGAGTACAGGCATGTCGTCAGTGCACTTAATTTGTCAGCTATTATCAGTTGAAGATTTAGTGGTTATTCCTCATGATTGTTATGGTGGTAGTTTTCGTTTATTTACTCATTTAGCGAAACGTGGTCTATTTAAGTTAATTGTAGTTGATCAAAATGACCAAAATGCATTAGCACAAGCGTTAGCACAAAAACCTAAATTAGTTTTATTAGAAAGCCCAAGCAACCCATTATTACGCTTGGTTGATATTGAAGAAGTGACTAAAGCTTGCCATAAAGTAGGCGCCTTAGTTGCTGTTGATAACACCTTTTTATCTCCAGCATTACAGCAACCGTTAACACTAGGTGCAGATATCGTCTTTCATTCCACTACTAAATACATTAATGGTCATAGTGATGTTGTTGGTGGTGTCCTAGTAACTAAAGAGCAAGAATTAGGTGAAGAATTAGCATGGTGGGCAAACTGTATTGGAATTACAGGTAGCGCTTTTGATAGCTTTTTGGCTTTACGTGGTTTAAAAACTCTACCTGTACGTATTAAACAACACCAAAAAAATGCTGAACAAGTTGCTGCATTTCTAAAAGGTCATCCAGCTATTGATGCTGTTTACTACCCTGGGTTTGAAGATCATCCTGGTCATGATATTGCAAAAAAACAACAAGCAGGTTTTGGCGCAATGCTAAGTTTTGATGTTAAAGGCGGCGTTGAAGCGGTGAAGAAGTTATTTGCTAATTTAACGTTGTTTACGTTGGCACAGTCTTTAGGTGGCGTAGAAAGCCTAATTAATCATCCGCCTACTATGACGCACGCCGGTATGGAAGAAGCGGCAAGACTTGAAGCTGGTATTACTGATTCATTAGTACGAATTTCAGTTGGAATTGAAGATATTGCCGATATCTTAGCAGATTTAGCTCATGGGCTAGAACAGAGTCAAAAAGCATAATTATAAGTGTCGTTAGCTAAAGCCAACTACGCTATAGAGTAAAAAATGACAGAATTACAAATACCCAAAAATAAATTAGAAAAACATGCAATCAACGTTCATAAATTTGGCGGTAGCTCGTTAGCGAATGCGCAATGTATTGAGCGAGCCGCGCAGATTATCCGTCAAAATTGTCAGTTAAATGATCTTATTGTTGTTTCTGCCAACGGCAAAACCACCGATAGCTTATTCACATTACTTACCTTGGCTGAAACTGCTGACTTCACCGAAGCTTTGGCTGAGTTAGAGCATCAACAAACGTTACTTTTGAATGAATTGTTGAATGAACAAAATGCTAAGCAATTAACACAATTGTTATTAACAGATATTGCGCAGTTATCGCAATGGTTAGCCAGTGATTTAATTGAACATAGAAATGATATTTTAGCTTACGGTGAGTTGTGGTCAGCAAGACTACTATCCGCTTTGCTTAATGAAAAAATCTGTCCAAGTAATACTATTGATGCTCGTGATTTTTTAGTTATTGATAATGAACAAGAATGTACTGTTGCTCATGCGTTAAGTAGTGCACAGCTCAAAACACATTTACAGTTTGGAAAATTGGCGGTAATTACGGGATATATCAGTAAAGATAGCCGAGGAAAGACCTGTACCTTGGGTCGTAACGGCAGTGATTATTCGGCAACTATTATGGCCTCATTAGTCGGCGCTTATAATGTAACTTTATGGACTGACGTTGACGGAATTTACAGTGCAGACCCTAGGGTTGTGCCTAATGCTAGAAAACTGCACCGCTTACCTAATGGCGTAGCGAAAGAGCTTGGTCGTTTAGGCAACCCAGTGTTACATGCAAAAACGCTGACACCGCTCGTGAATGAGAGTTTATCACACCACTGTCACTTACATGTAGCGAGTAGTTTTGACGCACAAGTTTCAGGTACTGAAATAGGTAAGTTTGGTCATATTGCTAAACAAGAACTTTCAGTTACTTATTTAAATGATCTTTTATTAGCGCAATCGAGTAATTTTATTGGCGAATCAGGTGCTAATTTATTTGAAAAGGCCCTGATTGAGTTTTCGCCTATTTGCACTGATGAACAACATGGTTTTATTGTTATTAACCAAGATCAGCAAAAGGCTTTGAGTCAATGGCTAGCCAGTTATGATGTTGAAGTAGGTTTTAAACCTGTCGCCATTATTGCGACCGTTGGTCATAAAGTGTCACAACGTGGTGATATTAAAGCCCGTTTCAAGCGTTCATTAAAAAGTGCTCAACCTTTGTGTTTAGTCGCAAGTGAAAATAGCCATAGCGTTATTGCTATTTTGCCAGAGCCTTGCAGTACTGAGTTATTGAACAATGTTCATCATGATATTGTTAAAGACTCTCGCCATATTGGTTTAGTTATTGCGGGTTTGGGAAATATTGGCGAACGTTTTATAGAATTATTACCCGGACAGTTAAATCGCATCTATGCATTAGAAAACATTCATCTTGTTGGCTTATTATCTTCCAAAAAAGCGCTCATTAATAATGATGGCATAGATGTAAATCAGGCGCTGACCTTATTTAAACAAGAATCTCAAGCCTATGATCATCAACAATTATTATCATGGTTAAGCAACCATCCTTATGATGAATTGATTGTGGTTGATATTACCCCAAGTGAAGATTTTAGTTTGCTCTATCAAGACTTCTTTACCCAAGGTATTCATGTTATTGGAGCGAATAAGTGGGCTGCTTCATCAGATACTGCTCATTACAATAAGTTAATAAAGACGGCTGATAAAAATAACAGTTTATGGTTAGGCAATACTACGGTTGGCGCTGGATTACCAATCAATTATGCGATTGAAGATTTAAATAATAGTGGCGATGAAATTACCGCTATTGCAGGCATTTTTTCTGGCACTTTATCATGGCTATTCGAGACTTATGATGGCTCAACCGCATTTTCAACGCTACTTTTAGACGCACTTGCACAGGGAATAACAGAGCCCGATCCACGTGAAGATTTATCGGGACGCGATGTGCAACGTAAACTACTGATTTTAGCTCGCATGGCAGGTTTTGAACTGTCACTTGATGATATCGATTGCAAAAACCTAGTGCCATTTGCATTGCAAGATATTAGCACTGAAGAATTTTTGAGCAGAGCGAATGAATTAGACGACTTTTTTGCCAGCGCATTAACAGATGCAAATAGTAAAGCGTGTTGTATTCGTTATGTTGCTCGTTTAAGCGTAAATAATGCAGGTCGCATAGAAGCTCAAGTGAGTTTAGAGGTACTACCACTAAATGATGCCTTTGCTAGTTTGACACCGTGTGACAATATTTTTCAAATTAGCAGTCACTGGTATCAAGAAAATCCATTAATTATACGTGGCCCCGGCGCAGGACGAGATGTTACTGCCGGGGGCATACATTCAGATTTAGTCAATATTTGTCAGCAATTAGCTCACAAGCAAAACCAAGTAAAAATAAAGGGGATAAACTAATGAGTTATAGCCACGCCAGACAAGTGGAGTCACTAAACCGTAGCTTGAGTGAGATCAGTAAAGATATTCAAGTTTCATTTGAATTCTTTCCGCCAAATACGCCAGAAATGGAAACCACACTGTGGAATTCTATCGAGCGTTTAGCGCCGTTAAAACCTAGCTTTGTTTCAGTAACTTATGGCGCAGGATCTGGTACTCGAGATAGAACTCACGATATTATTAAACGTATCCAAAAAGATACTGCTTTACTTGCTGCTCCTCACCTTACGTGTATTGATGCAGGTCGTGAAGAATTAATTCAAATAGCAAAAGATTATTGGGCTAGCGGTGTTCGACATATCGTTGCCTTGCGTGGTGATTTACCCAATAGTGACGAAAAACCAAGCATGTACGCATCAGATTTAGTTGAATTATTGCGCGGTGTTGCAGACTTTGACATTTCAGTTGCCGCATACCCAGAAGGGCATCCAGAAGCGCCAAATCCACAGTTCGATTTGCTTAATTTGAAGCGTAAAATTGATGCGGGTGCTAATCGCGCTATTAGTCAGTTTTTCTTTGATATTGAATCATACTTAAGGTTTCGTGATCGTTGTGTAACGGTTGGTATTGATGTTGAAATTATTCCGGGAATTTTACCGGTAACTAACTACAAAATGTTAGAGCGCTTCGCAGGTTTAACTAACGTACATGTGCCTAGTTGGATGCCTAAAATGTACGAAGGTTTGGAAGATGATGAAATGACTCGTCGTATGGTCGGTGCTAATATCGCCATGGAACAAGTGAAAGTGTTAAACCGTGAAGGTGTTAAAAACTTCCATTTTTACACATTGAATAGAGCAGAGTTAACTTATGCTTTGTGCCATACCTTAGGCATTCGCCCTCAGAAATAAGTTATAGCCGAATTGTAAAGGCTAATAAAGCGAGAGGTATAAGGAAGTGCCTCTATAGATTTATAACATAAAACTCATTAATTTTAACCTTTGTTCTTGTTGCTTAGTTTTGCTTTTTCTAGCATTATTAGACTTTATTTCTTAGTAAAATTAAATGAATGGCTAAAGCTCCTCTTCATCAAACTCATTACACTCGTCAGGCTCAAGTATTGCTCTCGAAAATCTATGGGCGCAGTACGCTTAATGACTCAGTGCTTGAGCGAGCAATTAATTATTATGAACATCATGAGTTTATTGCTTCAGATGCGGCAACAAGCCCTGAGGGTCAAGCTTTATACAAATTAGAGCAGACTGAGCGTCACGGTCATTTGCAAGCAATATGTCATGAAATAATTGAATTGACTGAAGGTGATACCTTTGAAGAAAGTAATCGAAAGTCAGCCCAGCTACTTGGTACTATTCAATTAATTAGTCCAACAGAAGGCAGTAAAATTGCCGCCAATAATGAGCAGTGTAAAGCGCTGTATAAATCTATATTAAGCTTGCGCTTACTTGATAGGTTACTGTTAAATAATGAAGTAGTTGACCCTTATATTACTAAAGTCTTAACAGGGTTTGAGGGGCAGTCTTTTGCTGAACTTGATGTTGAGGCGCGTCTTCGTTTTACTGATCTTGTGAGAATGCCACTTATTATGGCCGCTTTATTACAAGATATTGGCCAAAACCATGCTCAAGCGAAAAAGATTCTTAGTGGTGAAGATGGCAAACAAGATCCTCATCGTACATTAGAAGTTGAAGATAGAAAAAAATTATTACAAATCAATTATAAACAAACACTTATCTATATATCAGACGGTATTGGTATTCCCAGCTATGTAGGAAACTCTAAAGCTGAACGTGATCAATTTGTTATAGATGAGCGTTTAAAGCACCAATTTATAAATTTATTAATTAAAAGTAGCTTTAAGGCAAAGCAAGGCATTGGTAATTTGCTAAAAATACCACAAATTTATGTTTCTATTGTTTTCTCTACTAAAGCAAGTTACAGCTACAAAGTATTACCCAAAGTTTTTCAGGTTTTAAATAAAAATGCAGAGCTAGGCACTTGTAGTCAAAAAGTTGTTGATGCGCTTTATCAAATAATGGGCATGTTTCCCCAAGGTTATGGGGTGATTTATATGCCAGAAGATGCAATGGGAGTGCAAGGAGGTTGTTATGAATACGCCATTGTAAACAGGCTTTATCCACCAGTGCCAGAGCAACCATTATGTCGTATAGTAACGCGAAAATTAACCTTTATTAGCTATGGTCATAACACGGAGGTGAAGAAAAAAAATAATTTATATTTTCCGCATATGGCTAAAAAAGTGGCGAGTTTAAGTAAAGAGCGTCTGAATGAAATATTTGAGCTACTGTCATCCAATTATAAAGAAAGACAGCAGCTTGATTTGTTGCCTCGATGCTGGCATGCCAATGAGTTTTTTTCTGTTAAAGAATTTCAGAAATTATGGAACAAAGAAGAACAATAATTTTGACACTAAAATCTGATTTACTTTAATGCTATCAACTTTGTAAGCAGTAACGCTGAATCATTTCTACGAGTAACTTATCTGTTTTGTCTATTTCACTATGGGCTAAAAATTCATTTGGTTGATGAGCTTGGTTGATTGAGCCTGGCCCTAATACAATAGTTTGACAGCCAAGTTGCTGAATGAATGGTGCTTCAGTGGCATAATTTACTGCGCAGCAGGTGTGGCCACTAATCTCTTCGGCAATGCTAACCAAGCAGTTTTCATCATTGGTATTTTTAGCTTGTTCAAAGCTTGGTGAACTCGGGTGTAGTTCTTTAAAGCTAATACGACCGGGATATTTTTCAGCCAATGGTTTCAATGCTTCGCTTAGCCAATGCAAAAGTTCATCGTCGGTCATACCAGGTAAAGACCGCAAATCAATATCTAAGTCACAATGACCACATATACGGTTAGCGTTATCACCCCCTTTAATTGCCCCCATATTTAATGTCGGCGCAGGCACGTCGAATGATTCGTTCTTGTAATTGAGGTCGAATTTTTTTTGTAAATCAATTAACTCACCAATTACTTGATACATGATTTCAATTGCGTTAACACCAAGGTTTGGTTTACTTGAATGACCAGATTGTCCTTGAACACTTATGCGATGCGACATATGTCCTTTATGCATGAATACGGGAACAAGGTTAGTTGGTTCACCAATAATGGCAACATCGGGCTTAATTGCTTGGCTTTGGGTAAAAAATCTTGCCCCTGCCATGGTCGTTTCTTCATCAGCGGTAGCTAAAATATACAAAGGCTTTTTTAACTGTTTAGCATTTAGCCCCTTACAAGCTTGTAAAATAAAGGCGAAAAAACCTTTCATATCACAGGTGCCTAACCCATAGAATTTATCGTCTTTATTAACGACACCCATAGGATCGCTTTGCCAACGGCTTTCATCAAAAGGTACTGTGTCACTGTGTCCAGCTAATAATAAGCCTCCTTCACCGCTACCAAGTTTTGCCAATAAATTATATTTATTGTCGCCACCTTTGTGTGCGCTGGGTACTTTCTGGATATCAATATTAAAACCTAATTGTTCAAACCAAGTAGCAAGTAATTGAATAACTTCTAAATTTCCTTGATCCCAACTGGGTTGAGTTGAACTAATAGAAGGGCAGGCAATCAATTGAGTTAAGGATTGAGTAAAATTAGGTAACTTTGACATATAAAGGGATCCGCACTATCTAAAAAAAAACCGAATAAAAAAACAATATAAATCTGAATAAAAGCTCAAATAATTATGCTGGATAGTTGCATAACTACCCATTAACTGATAAATTGCTTTCATAGTGTAAATAACCTGTTTTCATAAGGCTACTTTAATATACTCGAGTCTCCTCAATAAGTGAATTTCAGGATGTCTTGTGGTGATTTGAGTATGATAAGGTACAGTGTAATGCTAATTGTTCAAGGAATACGACGACGATAGATAATTATTTTATTATCTCTTGGATGCTTTAGTTATAAGAGATTGGTTATTTCATTAAAAATCATATCGTTATTAGTTTTTGAATAGTAATACCAAATCAAATTGGTATAAGGTTTACATTGTGTCAGAAGTTCAAAAAGTTGCCGTAATTGGCGCAAGTGGTTATGCCGGTGCCGAATTAGTTGGTTTATTATGCCAACATAATAAAGTTTCAATACAACATCTTGTTGTGTCGGAAAATTCTACTTCCTGTGGAAAATTTTTTAGCGAGTTACATGGTCGCTGGCAGGGGATATGTGATGTACCCCTGCAGTCTTTTTCCAAGAAGTGGTTTGACGATTACGCTCAAGACCTAGATGTTGTTTTCTTTGCGACTCCGCATGAGTTTAGTGCCGACTGGGCGCAAGCTTTTGTTGATGCAGGCGTAAAGGTGTTTGACCTTTCAGGTGGCTTCAGGTTAAAAAATGCTGAAGACTATCCAAAGTTCTATGGATTTGAACATGCGAATATCGGCGCATTAGCTCAGGCAAAGTATGGCTTGGCTGAGTGGCAGTTTGATGATATTGCAAATACAGACTTAGTTGCCGTTCCTGGTTGCTATCCAACAGCAAGTTTACTTTCTTTAAAGCCCGTTACTAGCAATAATTTGCATGTTGAAAATTCATTAATCGTGGTTAATGGTATCAGTGGCGTTAGTGGTGCGGGTAGAAGTGCGTCACTTGCTACTAACTTCAATGAAGTGAGTTTAAAGCCTTACAATATTTTACAGCACAGGCACCAACCAGAAATCTCCCAAGAAGCGGGTGCACAGGTAATTTTTAACCCACACTTAGCTCCTTATAAAAGAGGTTTGTTGGCAACCGTAACACTGCAGTTAAAAGCTGAGGTTACTGCGGTACAAGTTGACCTAGCATTCAAACAAGCCTATAACGATAAACCACTGGTGAGAATAGTTAATACTTGGCCACAAATTGGTAATGTAGCGAACACTCCATTTGCTGATATTCACTGGCAAGTAGACGAAGAAAAACATGTGATTGTAGTAAGTTGTGCTATTGATAACTTGCTTAAAGGTGCCTCTTCACAGGCATTACAATGTTTTAATATTTCCCTTGGTTTGCCAAGTGAATATAGTTTGCTAGCTTGCGCAACATAGGAACCATCATGACAAAACCATTGGTAATTAAAATTGGTGGAGCCATCTTAGAGAAAGAAGATGCGCTAAATGCATTATTAGTTGTGATCGCAAGCCTCAAAACAGATGCTAAAGTAGTATTAGTTCATGGTGGAGGTTGTGTTGTCGACGAAATGCTGGCACAAGCAGGTTTTTCTACGGTTAAAAAGCATGGGCTACGAGTTACACCCAAAGCACAAGTTGGCTTGATTAGCGGTGCGTTAGCAGGGACTGTAAATAAATCAATTGTTGCAACGGCAAACAGTATGCAACTATCTGCCGTTGGCTTGTCCTTGGCTGATGGTGAAATGATTGCTTGCACAAAATCAGAGCTCGACTTAGGTGAAGTGGGTGTGCCAAACCCAAAATCAAGCCAGTTATTAGATGCCTTACTCAATAACCATTTTTTACCGGTTATCTCATCTATTGGTGCTTTATCTAATGGCGACCTCGTTAATGTTAATGCCGACGACGCTGCAGTAGCTATTTGTCAGTTACTTAATGCAGAGCTATTATTATTAACGGATGTTAATGGTGTCAAAGGTGGTGACGGTGAGTATTTAACGTCACTAAATAGCGAACAAGCTAAACTACTTATTGAGCAAGGCGTTATCGCTGGTGGTATGACAGCAAAAGTAAATGCAGCATTACAAGCAGCTAACCAATTACGACGAAGTATCGCGGTTGCCAGTTGGCAATCGCCAGAGCAAATTACTGAGCTGCTTTCAGGCAACGGTGTTGGAACACAAATACAGCCTGATTAGTACGTTATAAACCGTTATACAAGCTTGTGTAAGCTGATAACGCAAATAATTTTAAGAGAAGATACTTATGTCATTACAAAACGATTTATTACCAACAAAGCCATTAAAAATTAGCAATTTTTTAGCCGATGACGAGCTAAACAAAAGTCAATTACTCGCCTTAATTGAGCTAGCGATTAAAATCAAAAATAATCCCGCTGACTACAGCCAAACCTTAGCAGGTAAATCGGTAGCGATGATTTTTGAGAAACCATCATTAAGAACGCATGTCAGTTTTGATATGGGTATTAATAAATTAGGTGGCCATGCACTGTATTTAGGTCAACAAAATGGTAAATTAGGTGAGCGTGAACGCGTTAGTGATTATGCTAAGAACTTATCATGTTTTTCTGATGCTATTGTTGCTCGTGTATTTAGCCATGATTCAATTCAAGGTTTAGCAGAGCATGCAAGCGTACCTGTTATTAATGCGTTGTGTGATGTTTATCATCCGTGCCAAGCATTAGCTGATTTTGTCACGCTAACAGAGATTTTTACTAACGATAAGGTTGATGACTTAAGCAACGTTAAACTCGCTTATGTTGGAGACGGTAATAATGTCTCTAACTCATTAATGATTATGGCAGCTATTTTAGGTGTAGATTTTACTTTAGTAACGCCTGTAGGTTATGAAGCACAAGCGACTATTATTGAAAAAACTCAAACACTGGCAAATGTTTCAGGTGCAAAACTTAACATAACAAGTGACATTAATAACATTGGCGCGCAAGATGTTATCTATACTGATACTTGGATTTCTATGGGTGATGAAGATGCCAGCAAAAAAGCTGAAGTTTTAGCGCACTTTGCTCCGTACCAAGTAAATCATGCTTTGATGAAGAATTCAGAGGCCAGTATCGTTATGCATTGCCAACCAGCCCATTTGGAAGAAGAGATCACTACTGAGCTTTTTGATAGCGATATGGCAGTAGTTTTTCAGCAAGCTGAGAACAGAATGTGGGCACAGAATGCCGTTTTAGTAACACTACTAAAATAACCAATACATTTATTGAATAATAGTATTAAGAAATAATTTAACCAAATTTAGAGAACAACATCATGACTATTCAAAAGAAACAAATTAAAAAAGTAGTATTAGCCTATTCAGGTGGTTTAGATACATCAGCGATCATTCCATGGTTAAAAGAAAACTATGATAACTGTGAAGTTATAGCCTTTTGTGCCGATGTTGGACAAGGCGAAGAAGAATTAGTCGGTATTAAAGAAAAAGCTATCGCTTCAGGTGCTAGCGAATGTTACGTAGCAGATCTTAAAGAAGAATATGTTAAAGAATACATTTACCCTATCCTTAAAACAGGCGCGGTATATGAAGGTCAGTACTTATTAGGTACATCAATGGCGCGTCCTATTATTGCTAAAGCGCACATTGAAGTAGCGTTAAAAGTAGGTGCTGATGCGGTATGTCATGGTTGTACGGGTAAAGGTAACGATCAAGTTCGTTTCGAGGCTTGTTTTGCCGCTTTAGCGCCAGAGCTAACCGTTATCGCGCCATGGCGTGAGTGGGATATGGTATCTCGTGAAGATTTATTAGATTATCTAGCAGAACGTGATATTCCATGTGCTGCTTCATTAACAAAAATATATAGTCGTGATGCAAACGCATGGCATATTTCTCACGAAGGTGGCGAACTAGAAGACCCATGGTGTGAGCCAAGTAAAGAAGTTTGGACCATGACGGTTGATCCAATGGATGCACCTGATGTTGCTGAAAAAGTACAATTAAGTTTTGTTGAAGGTGAATTAGTTTCTGTTGACGGTAAAGACTTTTCTGGCAATGGTTCAGATAAGAGCGCAGGCGCTTATGAAGCACTGATGTACCTTAACGATAAAGCGGCCGCACATGGTGTGGGTCGTATCGATATCGTAGAAAACCGTTTAGTAGGCATGAAGTCTCGTGGTTGTTATGAAACACCGGGTGGCACTGTATTAATGGCTGCTTATAAAGGTTTAGAAACACTTATTTTAGATAAAGAATCATTAAAATACCGTGAGTCTGTAGGCCTTGAATTCTCACACGTTATTTACGATGGTCGTTGGTTTACACCACTTGCTAAAGCGCAATTGGCTTCTGCAGCTTCATTTGCTGAAAAGTTAACGGGTGATGTGGTTGTTAAGTTATACAAAGGTATGGCACAAGTGATTCAACGTCGTTCACCTAATTCCCTTTATTCAGAAGAATTCGCTACCTTTGGTGCAGATGATGTTTACGACCAAAAACATGCTGAAGGTTTTATTCGTTTATTCAGTTTATCTAGCCGTATTACAGCTCTTTCTCAGAAGGAGAAGTAACTATGGCTTTATGGGGGGGGCGTTTTACAGGACAACCAAGCTTACAATTTAAAAAATTTAATGACTCGCTGCCGGTAGATTACCGCATGGCTGTTCAAGACATTGTCGGCTCAATTGCTTGGGCTGGTGCTATTCATTCTGTCGGGATAATTAACGACAAAGAGTTAACTGAGCTTACCGCGGCACTTAATGAATTGAAAGCTTCTGTTGAAGAAAATCCACAGCAGATCTTAGGCTCTGATGCTGAAGATATTCATAGCTGGGTGGAAATTGCGCTAATTGAAAAAACAGGTGATTTAGGCAAAAAACTTCATACAGGTAGAAGTCGTAATGACCAAGTTGCTACCGATTTAAAGCTTTGGTGTAAAGAAACTGGTGGCGATTTATTATTTGCTCTAGTGAATTTACAACAGGCCATGATGAATTTAGCCGAACGTGAAAAAGATACTGTGCTTCCGGGTTATACTCATCTACAGCGTGCACAACCAGTGACCTTTGGTCATTGGTGTTTAGCGTATGTTGAAATGTTTAACCGTGATATTGGTCGTTTAAAAGATGCCTTATATCGTTTAGACGTTTCGCCGTTAGGCTCAGGTGCTTTAGCTGGAACAGCATACCCGATTGACAGAAATGCATTAGCAAATCGTTTAGGTTTTAGAACGGCAACGATGAACAGCTTAGATGCCGTTTCTGATAGAGATCACGTAATTGAGTTACTTGCCAGCGCGAGTATCTCTATGATGCATTTATCACGTTTTGCTGAAGATTTAATTTTTTATAATTCAGGTGAAGCAGGCTTTGTTGAAATGAGCGATTTAGTTAGCTCGGGCTCGTCATTGATGCCACAAAAGAAAAACCCTGATGCTTGTGAATTAATTCGCGGTAAAGCAGGACGTGTTTTTGGTTCATTAACAGGTATGTTAACCACCATGAAAGCGCTTGCTCTTGCCTATAATAAAGATATGCAAGAAGACAAAGAGGGCTTGTTTGACGCGCTTGATACTTGGCAAGAGTGTATGGAAATGGCGGTATTAGTTGCTGACGGCTTAAAAGTAAATCGCAGCCGTACTTTAGCTGCTGCCCAACAAGGGTATGCCAATGCTACTGAGCTTGCTGATTATTTAGTGGGCAAAAACATTCCATTTCGTGAAGCACATCATATTGTCGGCGAAGTTGTGTTAGCTGCTATTGCAGAGGGTTGTCCTTTAGAAGATTTAACGTTAGCGCAACTGCAAGAGTTTAGCTCCCAAATTGAACAGGATGTTTATCAACATTTATCTATTGAATCAACATTAGATAAACGTGAAGCGCTTGGTGGCACCTCTCGCACGCAAGTAGAAAAAGCCCTTGCTAATATTCAATCAGGCAATGAAGAAATACTGAATGAACAAGTGGTTGGCGCTCCGGGTAAACAACAAACTGAAATCGCACTTAAACAAGTAAAACAACGTTTGAATGCTCAGCGTGCTGCTGCTATGTCAGTTCGTCGAGCACGTATGTCGGATGTTGATAAAATACATCAACAAGTGAATATTCAAGCAGACAAGGGTGAGATATTACCACGTACTCTTGACAATATAATTCATGATGTTCAAAACTTTGTGGTTGCAGAGCTTGACGGTGTGGTTGTAGGTTGTGCTTCACTTTATATTTATCAAACAGGCCTTGCTGAGATTCGTTCAGTAGTTGTTGATAAAGAAGCTCAAAATCAAGGGCAAGGTGAGGCATTAGTTCAATACTTACTTGAATTTGCTCACCAAATGGAATTAGAACAGATTATTGTTTTAACTTATATCCCTGCGTATTTCACTAAATTAGGATTCAACTTAATTGATAAAGCATCTTTAGCTGAAAATATTATTGAAGACAGTGAGCCAAGCCCGCATAAAGACCCTGCTGATGAAGTGGCTATGGAATATATTGTAGGTCAAAGTAAGTAATCGTAAATAATAAGTTAAAATGAAGAATGGAAAACATGAATAATAGCGATCAAAATTACGTTAAATGGTTTAGGAATGCCGCACCTTATATTAATGCCCACCGCGGAAAAACAGTGGTATTAATGTTTGGAGGAGAAGCCGTTTTACACCCAAACTTTGCTAACATTATTCATGATATTTCCTTATTGCGCAGTTTAGGAGTCAAGCTAGTTGTAGTGCATGGCGCGCGGCCACAAATTGAAGAACGTATTGGGCAACGAGCTATCAAGGCAAATATTGAAAATAATATTCGCGTTACTGATGCCGATACCTTAGGTGCAGTTAAAGATGCGACAGGTTCATTGCGTTTGCATATCGAGGCTTTGTTAACTACTGGTTTAGCTAATTCACCCATGCATGGCTCACAAATTAGAGTGAGCACAGGTAATTTTGTAATCGCTAAACCTATGGGGGTTCGTGATGGTGTTGATTATAAATACACTGGCACAGTACGCAGAATAGACTCTGATGGCATTAACATGCAGCTAGATTATGGCTCTATTGTGTTGCTTTCACCTATCGGATATTCACCGACAGGTGAAGTGTTTAATTTAGCGTTAGAAGATGTTGCAGCACAAACTGCCATTGCTTTGAACGCTGATAAATTGATCACCTTAACAGAAGATGAAGGCTTACTTGATGAATCAGGGAAACTTATCAAAAGCTGTAGTGTTCGTCGAGTTAAAACCTTGCTAGATGAAAAAGATTGCCATGTACGTCAGTTGTTGCTCCGTGCGATAATTCAAAGTGGTGAAAATGGTGTTGAACGTTGTCACTGTGTTAGTTATCAAAGTGATACTGCATTGTTGCAAGAGCTTTTTACCCGTGATGGCTCAGGAACACTTATTGCCAAAGATCATAAAGAACAACTTTCTACCGCAACGATTGATGATGTAGCAGGTATTTTGGAATTACTTGCACCTCTTGAGGTTGAAGGTGTTTTGGTTAAACGCTCACGCGAATTACTTGAAGTTGAAATAGACCAATTTATTGTTCTTAAAAAAGAAGATGTAATTATCGCTTGTGCAGCTCTTTATCCTTTTGCCGATGTACAAATGGGAGAAGTTGCCTGTGTTGCCATTCACCCAGATTATCGTAAAGGTAATCGTGGTGGTCGATTAATGGCTGCGTTAGAAGATGAAGCGAAACAGCAACAACTTGCATCGATATTTGTACTAACTACCGTTAGTGGACATTGGTTTCAAGAGCAGGGTTTTATTGAACAACCAATGGACAAATTACCAGAAGGTAAACAGAAAATGTATAATTTTCAACGTAAATCTAAGGTTTTCGTTAAAGATATTTAGTCAGTATAGCTTGACGTTATTAACAATCACTGTGAAGCAAGAGCTGAGCTATTACTTCCCTTTTACTTATCTATGGGAATAAATTTATCTTCTGAGAACGCGACAATAGCATCTCTACCGTTTTCTTTAGCTTGATAAAGTGCTTCATCTGCAGCGTTAAAAACATCAGTAGTATTCGATAGTTTATCTGTGAAGGGGGTAATGCCATATGAACAGGTTATCTTTAGTGTTTTATTCTTTTTGCGTAATTCAAACTTTAAACTATTAACAATTTTGCGTATTTTCTTGGTTATCTGAATGGTTTTGTTTAAGCCCGTATCAGGCAAAATAACGACAAACTCTTCGCCACCATACCGAGCGATATAATCTGAAGAACGAATATTGTTTTTTAAAGTTTTCCCTAAGCTATTCAACACTTGATCGCCAATGCTGTGACCAAAATTGTCGTTAATACTTTTAAACCTGTCGACGTCTATTAACACCAGCGACAAGGGATCTTGAGAGGTTAACCAAGTATTCCTTGCGTTATTGATGGCCTGCACATAACCTTTGCGATTACCAACCGTTGTTAATTCATCTATTAGATTAGTTTCTTCGGCTGCATTTAGCTGATTCTCAAGTTTTCCAATAAAGTTGGTAGCATTCTCAATTTTATTATTTAAACTTTTAATGGTTTTAGTATTAGTTTGGTGGATCTTATTTTGTGATTTAGCGTAATCATTCATAATAAAAGACATTAACGAGACACTATCATTAATGTGTTTTTGCATGTTTGCAAGTGTGTTGATGCTTTTTGCTTTTACTTCCATATTTTTAAGCTCAGCCACCATATTGAGTGTGATCTCATCGGCATTGCCTTTGGTCGAGGCCATCAATTTATCAATGATTGAGGTTTGTTTGAAAACGCCAACTAAATTAGCATGAATGTCATTAAGCATTTCTTCAGCACTGCAACGCTCTTGTTGAAGTAACAATGCTAAGTATTTTGTCGAACGCTCTAATAAGTCAATAGACTTGAAGAAAGAGCCTCTACCTGTTGGAATTTTATTTGCATCATGCAATACGCTGCTAATAAATTTATCATTGGGGTGGATTAGGATTAACTGCTTTGAAATGGCTACCACTTCTTTAATTAACCTTTTACTTGCTAAAAAAACATCACTAGCAACAACATCTGTTTCTTCGGTTGCAATTTCTTTACTTGAAACAATTACATTCGATGTTTTCCTTAATTCGCTTAACTCAGTGGCGAAGTACTGTAATGCTCTGCCAACTGAAACCATAACTGTATGAGCGGGTTGTTCAAGGTTAATTTCAGATAATATTTCGGCAATCTTTTCTGCTTGGTTAGTAGAAAGGCTCTTATCTGCACATTCCTGCATTAGACACTTGAGCGTATTTAAATCATTTTCGCTGTCTTCACGTTCCAATTCATCAATGCTTTGCTTCATCTTTGCATATTGTTCAACCAGTGATGCAAAAGTGAGGATAGTATCGTTGGATTTTAATGCCTCCTCAATCCCGTCTACTTGATTTGCTAAAGGGCCTGAGTTTGGCATGCTATTAACAAAATGACCTAATGCGCGTTTAAGTTCAATATTGGTTTTGTTAAGTGAATTTAAATCTAGATCCATTTTCTCTTCCGTACCTTGAGGCTAGTTAAATCAAATTAGTATACAAATAGAATAATAATTCAGAAATAGAGCCGCTATATATTATTGTTTGTTTGTAAACAATAATATTTTTGAATAATGACATAACTAATGCTAGCTGATCTAGCAGACAATGCTTACTACTTTTCTACATAATGTTATGGTAGATCAATGTATTTGGCGCTTAACAGTAGTTTAGCACCAATTGTAGGATGATATCGTGGAATACTTATTCTCTGTGTTTATGCAAAGTTATAGTAGTTGAATTTTTGCCAAGTCGTTATAGCCTGATAATTTCAAATTTGTTTGAAAAGCTGTTCTACATGCAATAGAGCGATTTTGAGATAACTTAAATTTACTTTTAATCTCGATGATTTCTAGCGAGAATACCGTGATTGCCGACAACATTTGTTGCACCATTTTTGTATTGTTGACGTGATTAAAATCACTAAAGTCCCATTCAGGATCAAAATAGTGGCTGATCCTTTCCATTCCCTCTAACTTTTTATCAGTGTTTTTAATAATGTTTAGGCGGCAAATCATTGATACTGTCGCATAGTTCCAAGTGGGTACAATTTGTTCTTTGTGCCAACGTGGAGATATGTAACCATGAGGTCCGCTAAATATTACCTTGACCTCATCATTTTCTTTTGCTGCTTTTATCAGTGCATTATTTGCAGATAAGTGTCCTAAAAATGAGTTATTCTCTATTAGTTGTAAGGGGCAGTAAACCAGTTCAGAAAAGCCTGAATCACTTGAATGTGAGGATAGAATTTGTGCAAAAGCATGTGATTCAATGATTGTTTTTTCTTCGGTAGTTAAATTAATCATAAACACCCTCCATTTTCTCCTCAATGCTTTGTTTTACTGCTTGCCATTCATTTTTTATTACAGAATAAATCGCAGTATTACGATAACTGCCATCTGATAATATACGCTGGTTACGCAAAACCCCTTCAAGTTTAGCGCCTAACCTTGCAATTGCACTGCGTGATTTTTTATTCTGTTCATGAGTTTTAAATTCTACTCTTATTGCGTCGAGCTCTTCAAAGGCATGTTTCAACAAACAATACTTAGTATGAGTATTTATATAACTGCGTTGAAATTGTGGAGTAATAAAAGTAAAACCAATTTCTAAACTTCTATCTTCTGTATTAATAGAACAATAACGTGTGCTCCCTACAAACTTTCCGCTGTCATTATCGAAAATAGCAAAAGGGATGTGCAAACCTTGTTCATTCATATTTTGGGAATAGGTTAGCCATTCCTCAGTGGCTTCAATGGATGTACATTTATCAGGTAATGACCAAGTCCAAATATCAGGAAACGATCCTGCTTGATAAAAGTCAGCTAAATGCTCCATGGTTAATGGGCGTAATGTTACCTTGTCTGTGCTTAGTGGAATTTTTGTTGGTTTAAACATAGTGAAGCTCCTTAAAATTAATTTTCTCTATTTTGCACTTTCATGGTATAAACAAAACAACCAGTTTAGCAATTATATATATACCAGAGGTGTGAGTGAAAACGTTAAATATTGCTATTGAAAACTCGCAATCAAAACTGTATTTGAAGATCGCAGAAGCTATACGTAATGCAATTAAATGTGGCGCAGTAATGCCCGCTGAAAAATTACCATCAGCACGGACTTTGGCTGTGCAGCTATCGGTAAATCGTCATACTATTATGGCAGCTTATAATGAATTAATTGCTCAGGGCTGGGTTGAAACAAAGCAGAGACAAGGTTATACCGTGGCAGAAATGCTACCGATATACAGCTCACTAACTAATAAAGCAAAGAAAATTTGTCAAGGTGAAAAGCATAGTTGGCGAGTTGTAAAGCCAAACAAAGATTCTCTTACTCGTCCTGCTAATGACTATCAATTTAACTTTGCGGGTGGCAACCCTGATATTGAGCTGTTCCCCTTCAATGAATTTCGGGGTTTTATTAATGAAGCCTTGAGCCGTCCATCTATTAAAGAATTAAATTATGGCGAGAACAGTGGTTATAAACCTTTTATTAAAGAGGTAAGCACATACTTACGCAGAGTAAGAGCAGTAATAGATAAAGAAATCGTTGTGGTTAATGGCACACAAGAAGCCTTATATATTCTTTCGCAAGTGTTATTAAAAAAAGGAGATAAAGTCGCGGTTGAAAATTTAGGTTATCGTCCAGCATGGGCGGCATTAAAAAATGCTGGAGCAGAATTAGTTGGCATAAAACAAACTGATCAAGGCATTGATGTAGATGATTTTGAGTCCTTAATTAAACAAGATAAAATTCGGCTTTTGTATTTAACTCCTTTGCATCAATATCCAACGACAACAACGTTATCGGGTGCAAAACGGGTACAAATTTATAAACTCGCACAGCAATATAATATCCCTATTATTGAAGATGACTATGATCATGAATTTCACTATAACAGCCAGCCATTACCACCAATGGCAGCAAACGATCCATCAGGGTTAGTTATTTACCTATCAAGCTTTTCCAAAATTATGTTTCCTGGGATTCGTCTTGGCATTATTGCTGTCGACAAATCATTAGCTCAACATATTGTAAGCTATCGTACGTTGATGAATCATAAAGCTAATGTATTACTACAAGATGCTGTAGCAAGGTGGATGAAAGATGGAGGTTTTGAGCGGCATTTACGAAAATCAACACGCCAATATCAAAAAAGAAGAAAGTGTATGGTTGAACTACTTAATGGCTTTATTGAAGAAGGACTCAAGATAAAATTTACTATACCAAAAGGCGGTATGGCGCTATGGATAAATGTTGGCAATAATGCAGAAGAAATTGCGTGTTTAGCCAAAAAGCAAGGTATCTTCTTACTTGCTGAAAATGCCTTTCATTTGAATCCTAAAAAAAATGAGAATAAGTTTATTCGCTTAGGCTTTGCAGGACAAAGTGAAAACAAAATTAGAAAAGGGCTATTATTACTTAAGCCTTTATTGGCTTAAAAATTCAAATATACTTTCAATGACTAGGATTAAAATTATGGTTATTAATAAAGCGTTGAATATCTCCGTTTTTCTTTAAGTATTTAATATGTTCATCCAATATTATTTTTTCGTGGGTCAGTTCTGGCCTTAAAATAATATTTAACGGCACAATACTAATAGGCGATTTTGACCGATAAAGTTTTTCGCCAGTAAAAAATGAAGAGTTTATGAGGTTTAACGCATTAAACTCATTCAATACTACGTAATCACATCGGTTCTTAAACAGCATTTTTAACATAGATAAGTGATTAGATGAATCAAGTCGAATTAACCTTTTACTATTAAGGTATGGTGCTAGATTAGGGTAGAAAAATCCCTTTCTAGTACACAAGTTATCGCTTTCATGTGAGTCTTCTAATGAGAAACTATCGCTAAATGCTGTCGTTTGATATAAAAAACTGCGATGTTGATGCAAAGGGATGGTAGAAATGACTTTACTCGGTTCTTTTAACCAAGCATGACTTAACATTATTAAGTCAGCATTGCCTTGGTATAAATATTCTTCACTACGCTTGCGACTGTTAGCAACAAACTTAATATTAAGCTGATTTGTTTTGATTAAACCTTCAAAAATATCAGGAATCACTCCCTGGTATTTATGATTAATTTTATCGAAATACAGATAAGGTGGAGAGCCAGGGTGGTTAACAATAAATAGAAGTGACTCCTTTGCTTTGGTGGTAAAAGTAAATAACAAGCAAAATAAGGTGATGTAGGTGATAACTTTCAAACTAATAACCATAATAATTTAAAGCATTAAATTTCTTACGCTAATTATAGTCAAAAAATGACATTTAACTTCAAAAATAAGAAACTTAAGTGTAAGCTATTATTAGTTTTATCCTTATGTATAGTCAATAAAGTGGTATTTTCTGATCAGATTAATTTTAAAGTCAGGTCATAATTAATATTAAAAAGCCTCCCTTGGTAATAAATCTACTACACTTAAAACAACTCTTCTTCTTCGCTTTTAACGTCATCATCACTTTGAAAAATATCAATACTATTATCTTGGCTTACATATTCAGTTGGTACTGTACCCAATTGGAAGTATTCAAATAAACTACTTTTGTTGGTATTTGTCGTGAGTTTTCCTGTGGTTTTATCAATGCGTACTGAAACAATTTCAGCTGGAGGCTCAAAGGGTTCAATAGCAATATCCGTTAAAGCAATTTTCATAAAATCAATCCAAGCAGGTTGTGCTGATTTGGCGCCAGCTTCTGTACCAGTAATTTGATCTTTACCCAGATTACTGTTGTAAACTGATTTACCTAAATTATGACTAGGATCATCAAAACCTATCCATGAAGTCGTCACTAAGCGACGAGTAAAGCCAGAAAACCAAGCATCCTTACCTTCATTGGTGGTTCCTGTTTTACCTGCAGTATCTTTTCTGTCTAACTCTTTGGCGCGCCAACCAGTGCCTCGCCAAGGGTTTTCAGCTGACCAATCTACACCCCAAATAGCGCTATTGAGTGCTTGCGTGATCAAGAATGCATTTTGCTCTGAAATGACTCTAGGTGCAGAGTTTATTTGAGGAATAGTGGTTGAATTATCTGAAGGGTTTACAGGTAATTGCTCCGCTCTAGTTTCAGTATTTTCAGTCGTCGTTTTATTTAATTCACAAGGATAACAGGCTAAACTAGGGTTAGCTTGAAAGATTACTTCGCCTTCAGAGTTTTCGATGCGCTCGATTAGATAAGGATCAATTAAGAAACCGCCATTAGCAAAAGTAGCAAAGCCTGTGACCACTTCTAAAGGTGTTAAAGAAGCAGAGCCTAAAGCTAATGATTCGTTACGAGGTAGTTCATCAGGGGCAAAACCAAAATTTGATAAGTAATCAATGGCTTGAACTAGTCCAATACTTTTTAGCAATCTTACCGCAATAACATTCTTCGATTGAGCTAACGCTAATCGCATTCTAATGGGACCAACGTAAGTTTCAGGGGAATTTTTAGGTCGCCAAACAACACCGCTGCTTTTATCCCATTGATTAATTGGGGCGTCGTTTATCAAAGAGGCAAGCGTAAAGCCATTTTCTAATGCAGCAGAGTAGATAAAAGGTTTAATATTTGAGCCGACTTGGCGTTTAGCTTGAGTAACTCGATTAAATTGGCTTTGCTTATAACTAAAACCACCAACAGCAGCTTTTATCGCGCCACTATCTGGTGAGATTGAAACAATTGCTGCACTTGCTTTAGGTAATTGACTTAATTTATATTCATTAGAAGAGTTTTTATTTACTAAAATAACATCACCATAATTGAATATTTCGCTAGCATATTTAGGAGGAGTACCTTGCTTTCTGTCATTAATATATGGACGAGCCCAAGCCATGCCATCCCATGGAATGATTGCTTCTACATTATCTCGCAAAGTGATATTTACTGAGCGCTCATTTACTTTTGTTACTACTGCAGGGGCTAACATCTGATAATAATTAACATTAGCAAGTGTTTGTGATATTTCTTCAATAGTAAGTGAGTTTGGCTCTAGCAGTAATTCCACATCAGAAGTAGGCATAGCCTCTTTATTTATGTCTATTTCTTCATCTAACTTAGGTCGTAGAGAGAGGATTGCACCGCGGTAACCGTGGCGTTGATCATAACTTAATAAGTTATTCGTCACTGCATCATGTGCCGCTTGTTGTAATTTATTCGTTATCGTAGTAAAAACTTTATAACCACCGGTGTAAGCTCGTTCTTTCCCGTAGCGCTCTATCATTTCTTGATGTGCCATTTCTGCAACATAAGGTGCATCTAGTTCTATTTCTGCACCGTGGCGCTTACCTGTGATGGGTGCTGTTTTTGCTCGCTGATACTCCTGCTCGGTTATATAGCCACTGACGAACATACGATGTAACACAGTTGTGCGTCTTATTTTGGCGCGGTCAGGCCGACTAATAGGGTTATAAGTAGAGGGTGCCTTAGGAAGTCCTGCTAATACCGCTATTTGTTCCAAGCTAAGCTGATTAAGCTCTTTACCGTAATAAACTTGAGCGGCAGCACCAAAGCCAAAAGCTCTGTGCCCTAACGGTATTTTATTAATGTATAAGGTTAAAATTTCATTTTTAGTTAATAAGCTTTCAATATGAAAGGATAAAAATATTTCACGAATTTTACGGGTGTAAGTTATTTCTCGTGTTAAGAAAAAGTTACGAGCTACTTGCATGGTTATGGTGCTAGCCCCGCCTTTATCATTACCCGTAAGCTTACCTAATACCGCACGAGCCATCCCAATTGGGTCAACTCCAAAATGAAAATAAAACCGATCATCTTCTGTTGCCAATAAAGCATCAATTAATTGCTGTGGAATTTCATCAAATGTTAAAGGTATACGTTTTTTTTCACCAAATTGGGAAATTAATAAACCATCATTGCTATAGATTTGCATAGGCGTCTGCCACTGCACATCTTTCAATGAGTTGATATTGGGTAATTCATTACGCAAAGCTAAATACAATACAAATGCACCAAAAATAGCGATAAAGACTAAAATGAGGCTCACTTTAAAAAGTTTTTTGACTGAAAACACTACAATCACTCTATTTATGGGGAAAATTGTCAGATAATGCTAGTATATCTTGTAAAACCATGTAATAAATGTATTTATGTGAAAAACATGTCTAAAATAATTACAACAATATAATTTAGTGGGTTGTTATGCTAGATAATCTATGGAAAAAGAAAGCAACTATGATGGTCGGGATCGACATTGGATCTCATGCGGTCAAAGCGGTTTTACTCAGCCAAGGTAGTGATGGCTATATTTTAGAAGACTTTGCTATCGAACCCATGGTTCGTGGCGCAGTTGTTGATCGTGAAATTCAAGATATTGAAGCCGTTGGTAATGTCATTGCTAAGATACGTCGAAGCATTCCAATGAAAGCAAAAGAAGCTGCTGCTGCCGTTTCTGGGCAGACAGTTATTACCAAAATAATTTACATGGATGTGTCTTTAAATGAGGAGGAGTTAGCGAGTCAGATCGAAATTGAAGCGGATAGTTTAATTCCTTACCCTTTAGATGAAGTCAGTTTAGATTTTGAAACCTTAGATGTAAATGAATCAGATCCCAGTAAAGTAAACGTGTTACTCAGTGCTGCACGTACAGAGTCTATTGAGGCGCGAGTAGCAGCATTAGAAGCTGGAGACTTTACAGCAAAAGTTATTGATGTTGAATCTTACGCGGTAAGTCGTTCCCATGATTTATGCTTATCACAATTACCTGATGATGCTGCAGATAAAACGGTTGCCATAGTGGATATAGGCGCAACCATGACATTATTGTCAGTCACGAAAGCAGGAAAACATCTTTATAGCCGAGATCAAATGTTTGGTGGTGAACAATACACCCGCTCAATCGTTTCATATTACAATAAATCTTTTGAAGAAGCTGAAGAAGCTAAAATTACTAACGATTTACCCCCAAATTATACTTTTGAAGTATTAGCCCCATTTCATACTATACTTATGCAACAAATACGTCGGGCAATTCAAATGTTTTTGACCTCAAGTGGCGCGAGCAAAGTTGATTATTTACTTGTTTCTGGTGGTACAGCATCCATTGAAGATATTGAAAAACTACTAACCGATGAGTTAGGTGTACATACTGTTATTGCTAATCCTTTTAATAGTATGACATTAGCATCATCTATTAATGAAGAAGAGTTAGCTAAAGTAGCACCACAGTTGACGGTGGCTACAGGATTAGCATTAAGGAGCTTTACGCCATGGCACATATAAACCTGCTTCCTTGGCGAGAAGAAGCTCTCAAGGTAAAACAAAAAGAATTTTTCACTATTTTAATCGCGGTAGGTTTATTTGCTTTTGCATTGATTTTTGCAGTGAACCTGTATTTTCAAGCTCGTATTGATGGCCAAACTACGCGTAATCAGTTTTTGAAAAATGAAATTCAAAAGCTTGATATACAGATAGCAGAAATCAAAACATTAAATGATAAAAAAGCGGCACTGCAAAAACGTATTGATGTGGTTGAGCAATTGCAACGTAGTCGTAATGTAGGTACACAAATTCTTGATGAAATAGCAAAAATAATCCCTAACGGTGTTTATATTACTCAGCTTGATAAGCAGGGTAATAGCATAGAAATTATCGGAAAAAGTGAATCAAACAATCATTTGGCAAATATGATTAGGGCGATTGAATTATCAGACTTATTTACAGACGCGACACCAGAGTCAATTACCTCTGATGATGGTTCACCAAAACTGTTAAGTAGCTTTAAAATGAGAGTGAAAATTAAAGGCTTAGTGAATGACACCAAACGTGCTAAAAAAGCAAAAGGGGGTGTCAAGTGAAGTTTGATAAATCACAATTTGAGAATCTTGACTTAGAAAATATTGGTCAATGGCCTGCTGCTCCAAAGTTAGTCTTGACTATATTTTTAGCAATAATGGTTATTTTTTTAGGTTATACCGCGCTAGTTAGTGACAAGATAGATCTGCTTGAACGTGTTAAAGCTGAAGAAGTTACTTTAAAACAGTCATACGAAGCAAAATATCATGTTGCAGCAAACTTAGAGTTATTTAGGGCGCAAATGGTTGAGGCAGAAGAAATTTTTGCAACTCAATTAAGAAGCCTACCGAATAGCCATGAAACACCAGGTTTGTTGGATGATATAACCTTTATTGGCACAACAAGTGGGTTAGAGTTTGTAAAATTAGAATGGCAGCCAGAAATCAGTAAAGAAATTTATATTGAGTTACCAATTGATATTGAAGTCAATGGCTCATACCATTCGTTTGGTAATTTCGTAAGTAAAATTGCAGGGTTACCAAGAATTGTAACTTTGCATAACTTTAAAATTGATATTCTTCAAACAGGTATCGATTCACTGAATCTAAAGCTTGAAGCCAAAACATATCGTTATCAAGAGCAGGAGGCTAAAACAAAATGAGAATATTAGTTTTAATTATTTTAGTCTTTATTAGTGGTTGTTTTGATGATACAAGTGATCTTAAAGCACATATGCAGCATATACAGGCTACAACAACAAGCCAAATTGATCCTATGCCTGAAGTACACCCGTATAACCACTACGATTACTCAGCATTTGATTTAAGAAGTCCATTTTCATTGCCAAAACCTGAAGCTATTCAGCAAAAAATTCAACAAATGTCCGGTTGTTTAAGTCCAGATCCTCGTCGTCGTAAGCAACCTCTAGAGAAGTTTGCGCTGGGTGATCTTACAATGCGTGGCACATTGGGTGATGACGGTGTACTTTGGGTATTGATGGAAGCATCAGACTTCACCTTGCATAGAGTATCAATTGGAAGTTATTTAGGCCTGTTTGATGGCCGTATTACAGAAGTGAGTGCTAAAAGCGTGAAATTAGTAGAATTAACACCTGATGGTGCAGGTTGTTGGGTAGAACGAGAAACCGTAATAAAAATTGCTCAATCTGTGTCACAAGGGTAAAGGAAATAATAATGCTATTTAATAATATGAAAAATTATAAAGTTTTTGCTGAAGTAGCCAATGTAAAACAAAGCTGGCTTGCTTTTTTAACCTTAATCACACTCGTTGTTTCATCCTTTAATATTAGTGCAGAACAAGTTAGCCAAAGTCAGTTGCAAGGAATTTCTTATAATACAATTCAAGATGATCAAATTGAATTGATTTTTGAATTTTCTGCAGAAATAGCTTCTTTACCTGCAGTTGATACTTCAATGAATCCTGCTTTTGTTAAAATCAATTTTTCTGCTGATAGTCACGACGATAAGCTACAAGAAACGCTAGTGAATCATGCGGGGGTTACTGATGTTGTTTTAGATAACACCTCTGGAAAAGTTGTGGCTACGATTAATTTAGAAAAATTATCAGTATTTGATGTTGCTTTAGATGGAAAAAAGTTCTCGATAACTTTTAATTATGGCCAATCAGCTAGTATTGTTGAGGCGTTAAGCCCAGCAGGTGAGCAATTTATTAATCATGTAGAATCTCTTGATTTTCGTTTAGGTGAAGATAATTCAGCAGAAATATTAGTTTATCTTAAAGATAGCACGGTTGCCGTTGATGTTAATGATAAGCTAGGGAAAGTAAATGTTGAATTTCATAATACTCAAATAATAGATGATTTATTATATAAGCTTGATGTGACCGATTTTGGTACGATCGTTTCTGGTATTGAAACGTTTAAAGAGGGTCGTAATGCCCGTTTAATAATAGATGTTGATTCACATTTCACTTTTTCGCATAAACAACAAGGTAACTTATTTGTACTTTCGGTTAAAGAAAAAGCAAAAAAAGTACCCGGTTATTTAGCAGATACGGATGACTTTACTGGTCGTACAATTTCTCTCAACTTCCAAGATATCCCTGTGCGAACTGTGCTACAAATTATTGCTGATTATAACGAATTTAACTTAATTACTAGTGATACAGTTACCGGTAATATAACGCTGCGTTTAGACGGAGTACCTTGGGATCAGGCACTCGACATTATCTTAAAGGTTAAAGGTTTAGATAAGCGCATGCAAGGCAATATCTTGATGGTAGCACCAAGTGATGAGTTAGCAGCAAGAGAAGCTAAAAACCTACAAGCACAGCAGCAAGTAGAAGAATTGGCGCCACTGTATTCTGAATATGTGCAAATAAATTATGCAAAAGCAGGTGAGTTTGCTGAGTTAATTAAAAATGAAGATACAAGTATATTATCTCCGCGAGGAAGTGTTTCTGTTGATGAACGTACCAATACATTGCTAATTCGTGATACTGCGAAAAGCATTGAAGATATTAAACGCATGGTGACTATTTTAGATATTCCTGTACGTCAAGTCATTATCGAAGCACGCATGGTTACGGTTAAAGATAATATAAATGAAGAACTTGGTATCCGTTGGGGAGTAACTGACACTGACGGACAATATTCAACAGCAGGTTCATTGGAAGGGGCAAGTTCAGCAGCGGCAGGAATAGTACCTGCACTCACCGATAGATTAAATGTTAATTTACCTGTTGCGAGTCCTGCTGGTGCGTTAGCTTTCCAAGTAGCACGTTTAGCTGATGGCACAATATTGGATCTTGAGTTAAGTGCTATGGAAAAAGAGAACAAAGGCGAAATCATTGCTAGTCCGCGTATTACCACATCAAATCAAAAAGAAGCTTATATAGAACAAGGTGTTGAAATCCCTTACCAAGAAGCTGCATCAAGTGGTGCAACCGCAACTCAATTTAAGAAAGCCGTGTTAAGCTTAACGGTAACGCCGCATATAACACCTGATGATAAAATTATTCTAGACTTAATCGTGACTCAAGATACGATCTCTGATGTTCAAAATGGTCAAGCACCCGCAATCGACACCCAACGTATTGGCACACAAGTGTTAGTGAATAATGGCGAAACTATTGTACTAGGCGGTATTTACCAACAATCTATTATAAGTACAATTTCTAAGGTGCCTGTTTTAGGTGATATTCCTTACTTTGGTTGGTTATTTAGAAATACAAACCAGTTTAATGAGAAAAAAGAATTACTCATTTTTGTAACTCCACGCATTGTTACAGACCATTTTTAACATAAATTATTCATGTTAACGTTAGTAAGTTGGTATTTTTGTCTGACTTACTAACAATGTTACTTGCAATCTTACCCTAACAATTGCGATAATTACGCCCTTGAAATTTCCGAGGGAGATCTCTACAACGTCAAAAGGTATATTGCAGCAGCTTTATTCTTTCTTTTGATATGACCTGTAACGAACGAGTATTAAGTAAATCTAATGGCAGAAAAACGTAACATTTTCCTTATTGGACCTATGGGTGCAGGTAAAAGCACTATAGGTAGAGAGCTTGCTGACAGGCTACATCTTGAGTTCTTCGACTCAGATCAAGAAATTGAACGACGTACCGGAGCAGATATAGCTTGGGTTTTTGATCTTGAAGGCGAAGAAGGTTTTCGCAAAAGAGAAGAAGGTGTCATCGAAGACTTAAGCGAAAAGCAAGGCATTGTTTTAGCAACAGGTGGTGGCTCCGTTATTAGTCTTCAAGTGCGTAATCGACTTTCAGCTCGCGGTATCGTTGTTTATTTAGAAACAACTATCGATAAACAGGTGGCTAGAACACAAAGAGATCGTCGTCGTCCATTATTACAAACATCAGAAGAGCCACGCACAGTATTAGAAAATTTGGCTGTTGAACGCAATCCTCTGTATGAAGAAATTGCCGATGTAGTGATTAAAACTGATGATCAAAGTGCTAAAGTTGTTGCTCATAAAATAATCGAACGCTTAGATTTTTAATAGAGGATAGTTTTTCCTTTATCAAAGCCACTTGTAATATCTCCAGTGGCTTTAGCTCATCAAATTTATTTGGTAAACCCAATATGACCACTCTCAATCTTGATTTAGGCCTTAGAAGTTATCCCATTTATATAGACTCTGGCCTGTTTGATAATGCAGATCTATTCACCGCTCATATACGTGCGAAACGTGTTTGTATCATTACAAATACTATCGTAGCACCTCTATATCTTGAAAAGATAAAAACTAAGTTGTCTGATTTTGAGCTTGATGAAATTATTTTACCAGATGGTGAAGCTGAAAAAAGCTTAGCGAACTTTGAACGTATTATGTCTCATTTGTTGGCAAATGAGCATGGCCGTGATACTACTTTAATCGCCTTAGGTGGTGGTGTTATAGGAGATATAACAGGGTTTGCGGCAGCGTGCTATCAACGAGGTATTGACTTCATACAAGTACCCACAACCGTATTGTCGCAAGTAGATTCATCTGTAGGTGGAAAAACAGCAGTTAATCATCCTCTTGGTAAAAATATGATTGGTGCTTTTTATCAGCCTAAAGCTGTAATAATTGATATAGATAGTTTAGTTACATTACCTGTACGTGAGTTTAATGCAGGCATGGCTGAGGTTATTAAATACGGCATTTTAGGCGATTATGAGTTCTTTGTTTGGTTAGAACAGAATATTACGTCAATAAAAGCGGGCAATAAAAACACCTTAGCTATAATGATTGATAAATGCTGTCAGTGTAAAGCTGATATTGTTGCAAATGATGAAACCGAAGCTGGTGTACGTGCTTTGCTTAATTTAGGTCATACTTTTGGTCATGCTATTGAAGCAGAGCAAGGATACGGTAATTGGCTTCATGGTGAAGCGGTAGCTACTGGCATGGTACTTGCTGCTAAGTTAGCAGTAGCAATGAATTTGCTTGAAGTGTCAGAACTTTGTCGAATAGAATCGCTTATTGAGGCGTTTGATTTACCATTACAAGCTCCAAAGACAATGAGTTGTGATGATTTTGTTCGTCATATGCGTCGAGATAAAAAAAATATCGGCGGTAAATTACGTTTTATTGTTCCTACAGCGATAGGGCAGTCAGAAATTCGTGATGACATCACTCAAGAGATACTTCAACAAATTCTATAATAATTTTGGTTTTACCTAATATTTTACTAATTTAGGTAATAACAAGAGTAGAAAGGGTTGAATATGTCCGCAGTAGCACACAAAAGTATAGATAATACTAATATTGCCTCCGTGCAACTGAATACTGAACCAGCAGTCACCTCAATCAGTGTCAGTGCACGAATTGATTATATCCAGCGTTTTTCTAAACAAACTGTTTTAGTAATAGATAATGACGTTGATGTTTACACTCAAGCTGCGCGCCAATTTCTTATTAACCTTTCAAAAGAAAAATCGAATCAAGAAACCAATGTTGCTTTTGTTTCTGCTTCAACAAAGTTGAATGATATTCAAATGCGCTGTCGTTTAATAGAGCAATTATTTGCTAACACATTGTTTGACCCTGAAAAGTCACTGGCTGTGAGCATTCTTCAACTTGGTAAAAAGAGTAAAGAAAGTTTAACCATAGTTGTAGAGCACGCTCATTCATTGTCATTACAAATGAAATATGAACTTTGCCAATTAGTAGATGTGGCAAATAAAACTCACAGTAAAATTAATGTCGTTTTATTTGGGCAAGAACAAGCAGCTCAAGATGCCGCAACCAATAAAAGTATTTTTAAAAACAAATTGGCCATTGTTGATGCAAAGACAGGGCAACTCTTTCCTTTAGAACATGCAAAATTCAATAGTGACAACGCAACCTTTACCAGTAAATTCTGGAAAAAGTTAATGATAACTCTGATTTTAATTTCTGTGCTCATTGGCAGCGTTTGGGCTGTAATGATTGAATACGATAATTTTAGCCTATCTCAATTACCAGCGGTTAATGTTAACGAGTCAATTAAAGGGACATTAGAACCAGTTGCAACAATGATAACTACTAACGATAAAGAGTTAGTAGTTAATGAAGTATTACCAAAAGGGGAGTTGGCTAAAGCAGCAGAAATACACGCGGCTTTGTTAGGGGAAGAATCAATTAACGTTAATGTTGAAAATATTCGTGCTCAAACAGCAGATGTTTTACAAGCTCTTGATTTTACTGAGACCAAAATTGCTGCGCCACTAGCTGTAGAGGCAGAGTTACAGATTTCTAAATCAGAAGAAGTAAAACCTGAGATGGTTAAAGAAATAGTCCCCACGCAGGTAATAAATGAAGAAGTAAATAAGTTAGCTACTATAGAGTTACCCTTAGTGTTAACACCAAGGTATTATTTAAATTCACCAACTGGTTATGTTATTCAAATTGTAGGCTTTACAGATATAACTTTATTGGCGCGTTTTACAGAACAATATCCTGACCTAGAATATTATAGTTATCAGAAAAAATTGAATGACCAAATTTTTACTGTTTTGACAACGAGGAGCTTTGATAGCAAAGAACAAGCTCAAGCGGCCCTACAGGCATTACCACAAACTATTATCGACAGAGGTGTTTGGATTAAGGCGCTTTCAACGGTACAGTCTGAAATCAATGGTTCCTAAGCTTTTATATCCAAGTCACTTCAATATGCGAGTTTCAGGACGTCTGAGCGAATCATGATCAAGGCGCATCTTTTTATTAATGGTTGTTCCTTAAAAACAGATTATATAAATAGAAATGAATACCGTTAATGATTAAATCAAGATACAATCGCTTTTCATTTTTATTGGATGCCTATTCAGGCAAACATGAGCTAGGCGAACATGAGCAAAAAACATCGTGCATTTTTAAAGTGGGCCGGCGGAAAATATGGCCTCAGTGATGTGATTGCAAAGATGCTACCAAAAGGGGAATGCTTAATTGAACCCTTTGTAGGTGCAGGCTCAATTTTCTTAAATACAGATTATTCAAAGTATATTCTTAATGACATTAACCAAGATTTAATTAATCTTTATAAAATACTGCAAATCAAGCCCGATGCTTTTATTCAAGATGCAAAGTCACTTTTTACCGTAGCAACTAATCAAAGTGAGCGTTACTATCAATTTAGAAAAGAATTCAATGACAGTGATGACAGTTACTTTCGTTCTTTAGTTTTCTTATACATGAACCGGCATGGTTATAATGGCTTATGTCGTTATAATAAATCTGGTGGCTACAATGTTCCCTTTGGTAAATATAAACGTCCTTACTTTCCTGAATCAGAATTGAATTTTTTTGCAGATAAAGCACAGCAAGCGACATTCGTTTGTGAGGGATACCGTAAAACGTTTACTCGTGCTAAAGCCGCCGATGTAATTTATTGTGATCCACCTTATGTACCGTTAAGTAAAACAGCTAGCTTTACAAGCTATGCAGGTAATGGTTTTGGTTTGGATGAGCAGGCTGATTTAGCTAATGCTGCGGAAGAAGTTTCCTCTAGGAAATCGGCAGTGGTGTTGATCTCAAATCACGATACTATTTGGACGCGTAAAATATATGAACACGCCAATAAAATTAAATCAATTAAAGTCGCACGAACTATTAGCACTAAGGGGAACAGTCGGAAGAAAGTAGCTGAGTTATTGGCGTTATATAAATAGCCCTCCCTTCGACAAGCTCAGGACAAACGGAAGAACAAGCTCAGGATTGACAAGGTGGCACCATAAAGCTTAATGCTAAGTGTTAGGTATAACTATGTTGACCACCACAATCAAAGCGCTAACGAAAACAATTACGCTAATAATGCCTACAATAATAAAATGGCTTAACTTACCTTGAGTAAAATCCTTTTCTCTATTTTTATTACTTTGAACACCAAAAAAAGCTGAAGCAACGCTTTTAAAAGTATCTTTAAATGAAGGTGTTTTGTCTGGCATTTAGTTTTCAGGTGCTCTTTATTTAGTTTTTGTTTAAAAATATATACTTAATGAAAACTATAATGTAATAACTCTACTAAATCTAGAAAATGAAAATTCGCTGATTTATTGTCACTTGAAAGCCAAGATATCCAGCTTTTATTTGACATATAAGTCGAATTACAAGGATGATTACTATGATTCATAGGCAGGCTTGATTCTACAACCATGCATGATTTTAATAAATCAGATTGATTGTTAAAATTAGCAACACTGAAATTAACCATAACAGCTAGGGTTACTGTTAATGCGAGAGTTAAAGTTTTTAATTTTGTCATGATCCGTTTTGACATATTAAGCGCCGTTCAATAAAAGTGTTAATTGTTCGCATTATAACCTAATTAACACTTTATACCAATTGGACTAATCAATTGTTCACTTAGCGAGAATTAATTAATCCGTTTGGTATTATTGTCATTTTGTCTTTTTTAGAAAGACTTTCCAATACTAAAAACTAAAGATTCATCACCTTCACCAGTCTCTAGGTCTAGCTCTTTAGAGTTCACAATTAAGGCAACACCTATATCAAACCCTGAAACGTCAGTACCGTAACCTACTTCTACGTAGTCACCTTCAAAATCTTTGCCCCAAGTACCGTAAGTTGCATAAAAGCCTTCATATTCGGCCGTTACAGTAAGAAAGTCATAATCAGATTCAACATCAATTCCTATAGCTGCATCTTTAGAATGCTTACCAACGTTGTAAGATAAAGATAAAAAGCTGTAAGACAAGCCTAAGTTTATTTCATTATAAGCTGAATCAAAATCACCTGTGTATTGGTATGAAGTGAAGCCTGCGCTTAGGCCTACTTCACCAAGCTCTAAACCATAACTGCCATAAAAATCCACCTCAATACCGTCTTGTACGTCAGCAGCCCATGTACCAACTGAGAAGTTTCCAACTTCATAGTCAAGTCCTGCACTAGCAGATGCTGTACTTGTCTGTGCTATACCACGGAAAAAGTATTGTGAAACAACACCAGCGTTTGCACTTAAGCCTTCTACGCCAGTAGCTGATGCTTGAGTTGAAACAACAGCCGATGTTGCTAATAATGAAGTAAGTGCGATGCTTAATAAAGATTTTTTCATGTTTCTCTCTTTAAATTATTATAAATTTTTGAATCTACTCTGTATTTTGCAAAGATGATGCCTGTATGAAATCAGAATGAGTCTTATTGTAATAATCCTTTCTTAACAATTAGTTATAGCAGTGTATTTATAAATATGCAAAAAATCATATTGATAATAGTGCGCTAGTATGGTGCGGAGGGATTTTATTTGTGCAAATTAAGTGCAAGCTAAACTCTCTTCAATTAGCGTTACTGGTGCTCGCATTTACAGTTATACCAATTGAAGTAACTAATTGAACACTTAGCGAGAATTAAAAGGCTTAGAGGCAAGACATTGATTGAAGAGAATGGTTATTCAGGAGAATACGCTCCTGCATTCTCTAATAAGCTACATCCATGTAGCATCCTTGTCAAAATCAATAACGCTGCATATAAGCCTTTTAAACTCGCCCTTCAGGAGCTCATTAGCAAACTGATAACATCACAAAGTTAATGAATTATAAGAATAACTGTATTTAAATAATTTTGCTTGTTCTAAGCTCGCTAATGAAGCTCTAAGTTGGTCAATAAGTTATTTCAATTGGTATTAGCTTGGGTATAATACGCTCATCTTTTTCGATTGAGCAAAAACTATGTCTTCTTTTTTAATTGCCCCTTCTATTTTATCAGCTGATTTTGCTCGTTTGGGTGATGATGTTGCTAAGGTTTTATCTGCTGGTGCAGATGTAGTGCATTTTGATGTTATGGATAACCATTTTGTCCCTAACCTAACTTTTGGCCCTATGATTTGTCAGTCATTGCGCGATTACGGCATTACGGCTCCCATTGATGTGCATTTAATGGTGAAACCTGTCGATAGTTTAATTCCAGGGTTTGCAAAAGCGGGTGCTAATATTATTACCTTCCATCCTGAAGGGAGTGATCATATCGATCGTACATTGCAGTTAATCAAAGATCATGGCTGTAAAGCAGGGTTAGTTTTGAACCCTGCAACCCCTTTGCACTGCTTAGATTTTGTTATGGATAAGCTTGATGTTATTTTATTGATGTCAGTAAATCCGGGCTTTGGTGGCCAATCATTTATCCCAACTACTTTAGACAAATTACGTTTAGTAAAAGAAAAAATTCGTCAAAGTGGTCGAGATATCCGTTTAGAGGTAGACGGTGGGGTTAAAGCCGAAAATATTGCTGAAATTGCTGCAGCAGGCGCTGATATGTTTGTCGCGGGTAGTGCAATATTTTCAAAACCAGATTACAAAGTCGCCATTGATGAAATGCGTGCAGAATTAGCAAAAGTATAAATTTAATAAACCAACAAATAAAACAAAGAGGTCAGTGCAAATTAATTTACGCTAGCCTCATTTAAAGGAAAGACATGAGTAAACCTATTGTATTGAGTGGCTGTCAGCCATCAGGCGAATTAACTATTGGCAATTATTTGGGCGCATTAAAGCAATGGGTCAATATGCAATCTAGCCATGAATGCTATTACATGTTGGTGGATCAACATGCCATTACTGTACGTCCAAAAGCTGAAGATTTGCGCAAAGCCACTTTAGATGGTTTAGCACTATATTTGGCCTGCGGTGTAGACCCTGAGCAGAGCACTATCTTTATTCAATCTCACGTGCCAGAACATGCGCAATTGAGCTGGGTATTAAGTTGCTATACCCAAATGGGTGAATTAAATCGCATGACACAATATAAAGATAAATCACAAAAGTCTGAAGCGAATATGAACTCTGGCTTGTTTACTTATCCGGTATTAATGGCGGCTGATATATTGTTATATGGTGCTGATAGAGTACCTGTTGGTGATGACCAGAAGCAGCATTTAGAGCTAGCCCGTGATATTGCCACACGTTTTAATAATCTTCATGGTGATATTTTTACTGTGCCAGATCCGTTTATTCCTCAACATGGTGCCCGAGTGATGAGCTTACTTGAGCCAAGTAAAAAAATGTCTAAATCGGATACTAACCCTGGCAACTTTATTGGTTTATTAGAAGAGCCGAAAAAAATCACCAAAAAAATAAAGCGCGCAGTGACAGATTCAGATGAGCAAGCGCGTATTTATTATAACTTGGAAGAGAAACCGGGTGTTTCAAATCTATTATCTTTGCTTTCATGTGCCACAGGTAAATCAATCGGGAGTTTGGTACCAGCATATGAAGATAAAATGTACGGTCATTTAAAAGGTGATGTTGCTGAGGCTGTTGTTGCGATGTTAGAGCCTATTCAAACGAAATATCATCAATATCGTGAAGATCAGGCGTTTCTTGAACAAGTAATGAAAAATGGCGCTGAAAAAGCATCTGCACGTGCTACTAATATTCTTACTTCAGTATATGACGCGGTAGGCTTTATTCCACGCCCTTAACTTTCATAACTTAAGTCGTCTAAAAATTCCTTACCTTATCTTGCGTTGCTAACTACTCGTTTAGTCCGCTAAACGAGTAGTTAGCGCCTTGATTAAGAAAATTTTAGCTTGAAATATAATTAAAAGTTGCAACTTAATAGTTACTATTTAACTCGTTACTCGAAACTAATTTTTTTGTGCTTCTTTTTTAGTCTTATCAAAAAGCTTACTGCTATCTTCAATAAAGTCATCAACACTAGCACTTGGCGCAATTAAAAAACTTGGTACCATAATAGTTGCATCATACTGTGGTCTTGGATTGAACTCTGGTTTTTTACTGTACTGTACTAAATAGCTACCACCAAAAAGTAATAATGTAATGCTAGCTGCGACAATTATGCGGCGCTTTGCTGACATGTGAAAACCAATATAGCCATTTAACCAAAAAAGGCTAAAGGCAAGAGCAATAGAAGTGATCATAATAAGTAGTGGTGCTATTGAGCCACTAGCGCTATTAAAGATAATGATACTCTCTAAAAAGTCACTAAACCACATTAGGTTGAAGAAAGCGAAACTTATACCAAGTTGCGCCATTACCCTTGTATCATGTTTATTTAAATGCGATACCAAAGCTACTCCTGCAGGCCATAAGGCAAACCCTAGTGTCATACCAATAGTTGGTACTAATAACTGGCTAAAATTAACTTCTTTAGGTGTATTAAGGTAGAAAACGCAACCAGCGATTAACGTAAATAAAGCGATGTTTAATAATAATGCTACAGGGTGGCGCATTAAATTAATAAAACTTTCAAACGGGCTAAAGGCTACAGTTGCCTCTACAGGGTGGTCGGTAAATAATATTCGTAATTGACTTTTTCCTAAGGTGATCACGTCACCATCATTAATTATATGATGATTTGCAGAATGCTTCTTTTCATTTATATTCTCAATAAAAGAACCGTTAACTGTTTGGTTATCTGTGATTTTCCATTGACCATTAACCTGCTCAATGCTTATGTGACTAGGACAAATATGAGGGTCAGGTAAAATAATATCATTGTGGTAATCGCGACCAATATGAATTTTCGATTGCGATAATTTATGTCGATGCAATAACTTATGATTTCGACTGATTTCTTCAATGATTATTTCTTTTGTATTAATACTATCAGTGGTTATTTCAGTGCCCTCTATTTCCATATTTTCTATTTCCATGACACAGCCTCCATAAATTGACGAGTAAAGGCTAGTGCATTAGGTTGACTAATTCCTGCAATAGTAAAGTGGCTTACTAAAGCTTGTTTATCTTTGTCCACAGAAGCACTTAAATAAAGAACATCGAATAAATCAGGGAATTTTTTATAAGCCCGAGTACAAAAGATCGTTTTATTATTTATGGCTTGGTTATCTGGCATCACTAAGTCATTATGGCATTGAAATTCTGTAACATTTTCTTTGTCTGCTCTATTGCCTGCTCCTGCACGAGCGATCTGCTGTTGGTATAAATGGTAGAATTTATTAGCACTAATATCTTTTGCTTGCATAGTGCGAAATTCTATTTCCATTGACCCTGTAAAAAAACGGGAAGAAATATAGGTGTTTTCATCTAACGAGCAATTGGCGACAGCAGTCAAAATTAATGCATCTGCTTTATCCGCATTTGAGTCTCCCCAGCATCGAATAAAGGGGACATCAATAATAGGAATATTCGCTTTATCGCCAAGCTGTTTGGCTTGCCAAGGGCTATTTAAAATTGCTGTTATCAATTTATTTTGGCTCGCCATTAACTGTTCAGACATTTGCTTTTTGATAGAGCCAGGCGGTGTTTTCAAAAAGGTTTGAAATAAGGAAACTAATTTGTCGTGTGGCACTAAAAAGCCGATGGAATTCCCTGATGTTGCGACATTAACTCCAACAACTTCAGCTTCTTTGTTTACCACGGGGCCACCACTCATGCCTGAGTTAATTGAGCCCGTAAAATGAATGCGATCGTTAAACGATTCTTTTTTCAAACCATTATAAGTACCGGGAACAACAATCATACCTAAGTCATGAGGGTTACCTAATGAGAATAATTGTTCACCTTTATGGGGGGCTTCTTGGGATAGTTTGAAGAACTGCATCTCTTGCTCAACATCACGTCGAACTAAAGCAAGATCGTTAATAACATCAACGCTCTGCAAGGATAATCCACCCTTGTTTCCTTGATTGTCTAGGTATTCAATTCGGTATTTTTTTGGGTGTAAGGCGTAGCTTGAAATAACGTGATAATTAGTCGCGATGATGCCATCACTGCTGATTTGAAAGCCTGAGCCAATAGAGGATTTTTCACCGCTGGCCTTGTCTATTAATTTAATCTGATAAAGAGACGGTTTTAATTGATTAAATAGTTGTTCTGCTTGCTCAGTTGCATAACTGCTACTGCTTAGTAAAATAAATACTAAGATGAAAAAAGCTTTCATTTATGTTCCTAATAAAAAATTGCCATCTTATTGTGCCATTGTCAGCGTATTAGTCACTTAATATTTTGTATATTCTTATTTCTAACGTATTATGCGAGCGACAAAAATATCAATTTGAGAACAGAAAAAGGTCAACTTTATGAAATCAATCAAACTATTACTAACTACCGCTCTGCTCAGCTTTTATAGCCATGTGGTATTAGCTGGGCCTGAGACATTATGTAAAGAAGGAAGCCAATCATGTACTTTTGTACTATTAAGTGAGCTCAATCAAACTGATGGAAATACGAAAAGTAATATTAGTAAGGTAAATGAAGTCCGAGCCAAATTACCTTTATCTCCTTTTTCTACCTTTAAAGTAGCCAATAGTTTAATTGCCTTAGATTTAGGTGTAATTAAAAATACTAAACAAACATTAACTTTTAATAAAGAATCCTACCCAGTACAAGCTTGGTGGCCGTCTGTATGGAAATTACCTCAATATGATCTAACCACAGCCTTTAAATATTCAATGGTGGCTATTTATCGTCAATTAGCAAAAGATATTGGCGAAAAAAACATGCTCAGTTACTTAAAGAAAATGCATTATGGGAATGAAGATATTTCATCAGGTTTAGATAGCTTTTGGTTAAATGGCAGCATGAAAATATCAGCGGTTGAGCAAGTCTTATTTTTGCAAAAAATTTATCACAATCAATTAGCGTTTAAAGAGCAGGCCATCACCTCATTAAAAGAAGTTATGTTGGTTGAGTCTACCGAAAACTATAAACTTTATGCAAAAACAGGGGCGGGTAAGGTAGATGATGGCTCCATGTTAGGCTGGTATGTGGGCTTTGTTGAAAACGCAGCAGGCATTCATTATTTTGCTTTTAATTTTAACCGAGATAGTTATGCACAAATGAAAGCTGCTCGAATAAAAATAGCCAAAAACCATTTATTAAAGGCTGGCATAATTTAATTTTGATTAAAAATTTCTCTTCTACAAATCAGCTTATTTGATATAGCTCAAATAAGCTGATTTTACCCTGCGACAATTTGTCGCGCATTGCACATTTCCCTTTGTTTTTAGTTAATTATCTCGTGAAAATAACGCTAATTTAAATAATCGTACCAAGTGAACTAATATGCGCCTTTCTCTAAAACCTTCAGCACTTGCTGTCAAAACAATTCTTCTATCAGCGGTTAGTTGCTCTGCACTTGTTTATGCTGATGATGCACCATTAGTAATTGATGATATTGAAGTCATCACTATTTCAAATCAACGTCATAATTCATTAGAAAACAATCAAAGCTATGCTCAAGGAAAAACTTCTGAGGCAGATTTGGCTAACTGGCTTGCTTCTGTCCCAGGAGCCAATGTAAATAGTAACGGGCCAATTACAGGTATTGCACAATATCGTGGATTATTTGGCGACCGGGTAGCAACTTCTCTTGATGGTCACCCTATGATAGGTGCTGGTCCTAATGCTATGGATACGCCGTTAAGTTATTCAACACCGTTAATTGTTGATTCAATGACGGTTTACCGAGGTATTGCCCCCGTATCGGCTGGAATGAATACGCTTGGTGGCGCAATTGATATCAAAATGCGTAAAGCTGAGGTTATGAGTGCTGAATCTACGCAAGTAACTGGTGATGTACAAGCGGGTTATCGTAGCAATAATAGTGCAAGCACTATTTCAGGTGTTACTAATATTGCTAATGGCGATGTCGCTGTATTACTTTATGGTAATAGCCAAGCGGGCGATAGCATGGAAAGTGGTGATGGTACATTAATTGAACCAACAGATTTTGATAAAGTGCAAGCAGGGTTTGATGTTAGGCATGCAACTGACGATAACACTGTAGGTTTGAGTTACCACTATACCGACACGAATGATTCAGGTACGCCTGCCTTACCTATGGATATTGAATATATTGAAAGTCACCGGATGAATTTAGATGGTAATTTTACTTTGTCACAGTGGAATGGTGAATGGTCACTTGGTTATTTAGATGCGGATCATGGTATGACCAACTTTTTAATGCGTGCTAACAGTAATCCAATGAAGTTCCGTCGCAATAATGCCACAGCAGAGACTACCGATTTTAAATTTGTGATAGATCGTGAATTTAGTTTTGGTGAATTAAGCTTTGGTGTTGATGGTTATTTTGCTACACATGATTCAGTCATTACTAACCCAAACAATGCCATGTTTGAAGTTGTTAACTTTAATAATGTTAAAGATGAACGTTTTGCCTTTTTCACAGAATGGCAAAATCAGTTCGACCAAACCACTGTTCAGCTAGGTGTGCGGGTAAAACATGCCAAATCTAATGCTGATGAAGTCAGCTCTTCAATGTCTATGATGTCAATGCCAATGGACGATGGTATGGACATGGATTCTGGAATGGATATGGATTCAGGCATGGGTGGAGATATGGACATGGATTCTGGAATGGACATGGATTCAAGTATGGGTGGTGATATGGGCTCAGGTATGGACGATGAAGTGATGCCAGCAATGCCAAGCATGGGTGAATTGGCCAGTGACTTAGAAAATGACTTTAATAATACTGATCGTAAAGTATCAGACACCAATGTTGATGTGGCACTGAGCACTCAAACTCAACTTACCGATGAATTATCTGTTTATTTTGGCTTAGGTATCAAGAACCGAGCGCCCTCATATCAAGAGCGTTATTTATGGACGCCAATGGAAGCAACAGGTGGCTTAGCTGATGGTCATACCTATATTGGTGATATTAACCTTAAGTCAGAAACAGCCTATCAAACAGATCTAGGTTTCACATGGCAAAATAGCGATTTTATGATTGCCCCCCATGTTTTCTATCAAAATATTGACGATTACATTCAAGGCACACCAATGGAAATGGAAGACATGTCAGCGAAAATGATGGCTTCTATGATGGCAAATGATGACAACCCACTTAAATTTTCAAATGTAGATGCCAAGCTTTATGGTGCGGATGTTAACTGGTATTACAATATCAATGAAAGCTTCCAACTATCAGGTATTGCGAGTTATGTAAAAGGTGAGCGTCGTGATATTAGCGATAACTTATATCGTATTGCGCCACTTAATGGTCAAGTAAGTGTTAGTTACCATAATGATAGTTTAATTACTAATGTGACACTTGTTGCAGTTGCATCACAAGATAATGTTTCAGAAACCAATACTGAAAAAACAACATCAGGTTATGGTTTAGTTAACCTTGATGTGGAGTACTTTGTAAATTCAGCATTAACGCTTCGTGGTGGTATTGATAATTTACTGGATAGAGAATACCAAAATCATTTAGGAGGTTATAACCGTGTTAAAGAAGTTGATACGCCAGTAATGAATCGTTTACCAAGTGAAGGATTAAGCGCTTGGGCCGAAGTTACCTATAGCTTTTAAATAACATCTTGTTGTTGATAAATGCCCTGAATAGCCAGGGCTTTTTTGTTTGTTATTTTTATTAAAATACAGACAGTTATAATAAGTATAATTTCATATTTGCGACAATTTGTCACACTGCAAAAACTTAAAAACACTCTACTATAGCGTCAAATTAAATAATTGAAACATATACCAGTTTCATTAATTAGGTGATCTACTTTATACGCAGGAAAAATTGCCAAATACAAGGCATTTATTTTAATAACTAGTTGCTCTAATTATTAAATAAATAACGCAGTAGTTGGTAATTTTAGCAAGTAGAAATGATCACATATTTAGTGAGATTGGTATCACAACGCTATGAATAAAAGAACAAAAATATCTCTACTTTCTCTTCTTGTTAGCCAATATTGCGGCTCTGCTTTTGCAGAAACACCAGCTATGGATGATGGAGCTGATAGTTTTGAACGTATTACGGTAACGGCAACACGTCAAGAGACTTTAGATACTGATTTAGCCATGTCAGTCATAGGTGTTGGTGAAGAAGAATTAGCGCTCGATAATGGTCAGCATGTTGCCGAATCTCTTAACAGTATTTCTGGGGTTTTAATTGACCAACTTTCAGGTGGTCAAGGTCATAAAGCTGCGATCAGAATGCCAATGAACACTGGTGGCTACTACTTGTATTTACAAGATAACATTCCACTGCAATCGGCTGCTTTTTTTAATCATAATGCCTTGTGGTGGTCTAGTTTTAACTCAAATGTAGCACGTATGGAAGTATTAAAGGGTGCAGGTACTGCGCTTTATGGCTCAGGTGCTGTTGCGGCAACGGTAAACATTTTATCAGCTGATGTTGCAGATAAGCCAGAAACCAGTGTCGATTTAATGTTAGGAGAAGACGAGTACACTAAAGTACAAGCAAGCCATAGCAATAAAATATCTAGCTCTCAGGGTTTTCGAGTTTCTGCCTCGTATCTAAATAATGATGGCTGGCGTGATCATACGGGCTCAGAGCGAGCAGAAGTTACACTTCGCCATGAACTGGATCTTGGTGACAATGAACGCTTAGTTACTTCTTTTGTTGCCTCAGATCTTGAACAAGAAATGGCTGCGAGTTTAACAGAAGATTTATATGAGAATGACAAAACTAATTCAGGGCTTTCCGATGAAGTTTTAGCGAGTGATCCACTACGAAAAACCCAATATATGCGTTTATCTACCCAATGGGATAAAGTTGATGGCAATAACTTTTATTCACTTATTCCTTACTATCGTTATCGCACTAATGACTATACCGCCACATGGAATCAGAACATGCCTAAAATTGAATCCCAAGTGCAAACGTTAGGGTTATTAGCATTAGCAAATTTTGAACACAATAGTGCTAGCGAAACAACAATTGGGGTAGATGTAGAGCTGACAGAAGGTGATCAACTTTCGTATCAACCACTTGACTTTACTACAACAGGTTGGGGAGCTGATACCTTTGTAAAAGGTGAAAATTTCTATGATGACACAACACAGTACATAGGCCTTTCTCCTTATATTCAGCATAAACGTAGCTTAACTGAAAAACTTGATTTAACTTTAGGTGCCCGTTATGACTATGCAAAATATGACTTTGATAACCATTTAGAAGTTTATGGTGATATTGGTCATGGAAAAATAAGTGTAGAAAATAGAAGTGATAATTTTAATCACTTTAGCCCTAAAGCAAGTTTAAATTATCATTTAAGTGAAGACAGCAGTGTTTACCTACGCTACGCCAATAGTTTCCGCCTACCTACCGCGGGTAGTTTGTATCATTTAACGACAAAAGATGATGGTAATGCTAAAGCTGTTGACCCTGAAGTGTCAGACACTTATGAGTTGGGTTATAAAGCAAATTGGAAAACCGTTACTTTTGATACGGCTATTTATTATATGGATGTTGATGATGGTATTGTTCACGCCTATAACGACGCTGGACAGCGCTACTTAACTAATGCATCTCGTGTTATTCATAAAGGTGTTGAAGCATCAATTCTATGGCAAATTAATGCGCAATTAAATATCAGTACCGCTTATAGCCAATCTAAGCATGAATTTGATGAACATGATAAATATTCAGGTAATGAAATGGCTGCAGCACCTGATTATATTGCTAATGTACGTGTGCGCTATATGCCAGCTTATCTACAAGGTTTTACTGCCATGTTAGAGGTACAATCAATTGGTGAATATTGGTTAGATGATGCGAACAGCCAAGATGGCGATGGTAATGACCGTATTGAAGAGGGTTACACTATTGGTCATTTAAAAGCTCGCTATCAGGTATCTAAGCAACTTGCACTTCATGCCAGAGTTTTAAATATTTCTGATGAAGAATATGTGCAAGAGGCATCTTATCGATATGGTAAAACACAGTTCTCGCCAGGCGCTCCACGAACAGCCTATATCGGCTTAAATTATCAGTGGTAAAGGAAAAATTATGTTTACATTCATTAATCGAACATTGCTTACCATCATTTTTGTTTCATTGTTGTTCACCGTAAACAGCAGTATAGCTGCGGAACACAACCACCAAACAATGGCTTCAAAAATGTTGCAACCAGAAGGTTGTGAAGAAATAGGGATAACTTGTGCTAAAACGGTGACTTCAGCGTTTGCGCCAAATGGTGATTTGTGGCGTTTGTGGGCGCTTAACTCCCACATATATTTTCAACTATCAAAGGATAATGGCGAAACATTTTCTACAATTAATAAAGTGACTATAGATAAAGAAAAAATATCAGCTCGTAATGAGAATCGGCCAAAAATTGCTTTTGATAAACATCAAGGTGTTTACTTGTCATGGGCAACACCAAAAGAGAAAAAATATACTGCAGATGTACGTTTTTCTTACTCTAGTGATTATGGAAAAACCTTTGTTAAGCCCGTTACTGTTAACAATGACAACTTACTAACGGGTCATAGTTTTAATGAAATGTTAGTCACCGATGAAGGTGAAATTAGTATTGTTTGGCTAGACTCACGTTTAGCCTATCAACTTCGAAAAGAAGGCAAGAAAACAAACGGCTCAGCACTGTATATTGGCAAGGCTAATTATAGAAAAAATGAAACAATGTTTTCAAATAAGAAGTTAGCTAATAATACCTGCGTTTGTTGTCGTATCGCTATGGATTTCAATAACCAAGGTGAATTAGCGATATTTTGGCGGCATATTTATGGTGATAATATAAGAGAATTTGCCTTGTTAACTCTTTCTCAAAATGAAGATGTGGTACAAACTCCTCACCAAATAAGTTACGACCGTTGGAAAATTAATGGTTGCCCTCACCAAGGTGGCGCTGTCAGTATTAATGACAATAACCGCTATCACATGGTGTGGTTTAATCAGGGCGATGTAGGCAAAGGAATCTTCTATGCAGCAAGTGATGATCAAGGAAAAACATTAACTAAACCTCTTTCTGTTGGCATGCAATCTGCGCAAGCCGCGCACCCTCATATGAATACTAATGGTAAGAATGTAGATATTGTTTGGACGCAGTTTAATGGATCTGAGCATGAATTATGGCATCAAGGCTCAAATGACAATGGCAAATCATTTACGGATGCCGTGTTGCTAGCAACAGCAGCTGAAGGCTCTGATCGGCCATTTATTATCAAAAAAGGTAATACTAGTTATGTTTCTTGGCATCGTCCTAAGCAAAGTCATATGGTGCAGGAACTATGAATTTTTTAAAGAGAGTGAGTTTTGCGGTTTTAACTTGGCTTTTATTTTGCACAAGCTCATCTTACGCTGAGTCAATAGTTTTTAATAAAGAACAATTGGCTATAGTTAAAACACAAAACATGGGTAAGCAATGGCTAATGTTATTGTGGTCAGTTGATTGTCCTCCTTGTTTTAAGGAATTAGCTATAATTCAAAAATTACAAAACCAACATGATGATTTAGCTGTAGTGATCATTAATACCGATGCTAATGATGAAATAAATGCAGAGCGTGTTGAAATTATTGAAAGGTTCGAATTAAGCAAATTTGCAAATTTTCATTTTCTTGATGGCAAAGGAGATCAAAGTCGGTTTCTTATTGATTCAAATTGGTTTGGCGAACTGCCTAGAAGTTATTTTGTACAAAGTAATGGTAAGTTTCATGGTAAAAGCGGGTTAGTGAAGGAGTCAATTTTAACTCAGTGGTTGCTACCATAAAGTAATAAACCTGATTATTACAAAGATAAATCTAACAATGAAAATCTCTACTTGGAAAAGCAGAGATTTTTTTGATCTTAATTATTAGAGTTTTCATGAGGTTGAAATTGCGTTAACAAATAATTAACTTTTATATTGATGTTTTTGCCAAAGTGTAGCTATTATTACTTTAGTGTTATCTGATTGTATTAGATAGCACATATTATAAATAGATGAGATGTATCTCACCATAAATGAAGTAGGAAGTTAGTATGAAAATTTCAAAATTTACTGTGTCGGCAGTAGCCGTTGCCGTTTTAACAAGCGCATCAATGAACGCATCAGCAGAGCGCTTTACCATTCAAGTAGACAATAACAACAAGGGCATTGTTAAAGCTTTAGCCAAAAAATTAGGTGGTGATATTCATCTTGATGGTAACGGTTTTATTGCCGCTAGCTTTACCAATAAAGATTTATCCCAAGTTAAAGGATTATTAAATAATCCACATATCAAAGTAATTGAAGTCGATCAAAAGCGAAGTTTGTTGTCTTATAGTGACTTACCCAGTGATTCAACTGATTCAAGTAATTCACAAATTACGCCTTATGCTGTTTATCAGTCACAAGCAAATCAACTATCACTCGCTGATGCTAACATGAAAGTTTGTGTTATTGATTCTGGTTTAGATAGTACTAACGATAAAACTAACGCTGATTTTGATTGGAATAATATAAGTGGATCTAATGATCCCGGCGGCACAGATAATTGGTATGAAAATGGTGGTCCGCATGGAACACACGTTGCGGGTACTATTGCCGCAGTAAGTAATGATTTTGGCGTTGTTGGCATGGCCCCTGGCGTAGCATTACATATAGTTAAGGTTTTTAATGCTGATGGCTGGGGGTATTCCTCCGACTTAGCGTATGCAGCGCAAAAATGTACCGAGGGAGGTGCTAATATTATTAGCATGAGCCTTGGTGGTGGGCGTGCTAACAGTGTTGAAGAAAACGCTTTTCAAGCCTTTACAGATAATGGTGGTTTAGTTGTCGCTGCAGCGGGCAATGATGGTAACAATGTTCGTTCGTACCCAGCAGGTTACCCTTCAGTTATGATGATTGGCGCGAACGATGCTGCTAATAATATTGCGGATTTTTCTCAATACCCAAACTGTGGTAAAGGCAGAAGACGTGATGAAAGCACATGTGTTGAAGTAACTGCGGGCGGTGTTGATACTTTATCTACTTATCCAGCAGATACGGCTACTGTATCGAATATGACAGCTGACGGTGTTATATTTGCAAGCTCAGCGATGGATAATTTAGGTTCAATTTCAGGTAGTACTTACCATATGGGTATCGCTGATGCAGAAGATGGTGGTGCTAATGGCAAAATTTGTGTGATTGATCGCGGTACTATTTCATTCCACGACAAAGTAGAAAATTGTCAAGCTTCTGGTGGCGTTGGCGCTATTATCATTAATAATGAAGCTGGCATGCTTTATGGCACATTAGGTGATTATGATGAACTTGCTATAATCCCTGCTGTTGGCGCTGCATTTGAAGATCGCGCAGAATTATTAGCAGCTGAAACTGCTAGTGTATCTATTGGCACTAGTGATTACGGTTATATGAGTGGTACTTCAATGGCTACTCCTGCTGTTTCTGGTATGGCGGCATTAATTTGGTCTAACCATAGTAGCTGTACAGGCACTGATATTCGTAATGCTATAAAAGAAACTGCGACAGGTTTGGGTGACCGAGTTAATGATAAATTTGGTTACGGTATTGTTAAAGCTGCGGCGGCTGATGCTTACCTTACAACTCATGGTTGTGCGGGTAGTGACGGTGATGAAGGAGGTACTGATCCCGAAGAGCCTCCGGTATGCCGTGGTGGTCCGAAAAAATGTCCAAATGGCTAATGAACTAAAATCAAAAAAGGAGCTTCACTAGCTCCTTTTTATTTACACTTTTAGCAGCTGACGTATTATTTTAAAAAATGAGGCTAAACTTAACCAGTAATGCCAAGGTTTGCTTGTGTTAGCTTTGTCGGCTTTTGCTTTGATAACCAGTTTGCATAAGTCGATTTTAGCTTGCTGTTGTTTAAAGCGACACTCACTTGCTTGATTAGCTATAAGTGCAAAAACTGACCTCTTTTCAAGGCTCATTGCAGATAAAATTCCAGCAGAGTTATTCGCTGCATTTACTTTGATTTTACGTTTAGGTTTTGGCGCACTACACATAACTATAAATCTTATTTTTAAATAAATGACATAATCAACTCCATATAAATAATAGAACAGTTCCTCTTGGTTAATATTTCATCTATTATATTTTTCAGATAAATTAAAGGAATCTTATTACTAAGAACAGGGAAAAGATCATGACTGATAGTTTAACCGTACAACAAGCAGAAAATTATTTACTTTCTAAGCCTGAAACCTCTTTGTATTATCCTTTTGGTGATGACTGCAAAGTGTTTCGAGTGAAAAAGAAAATGTTTGCCACTATAACTCATGGAAAAACAGCAAAAAGTGCTAAAACTTCAGATGAAGCAAAAACATATTTTTGGATGAATATAAAATGTGATCCTGACGAAGCGGTTATGCTACGTGATATCTTCCCTGCCGTTATTCCGGGATATCACATGAATAAAGCGAATTGGAATTCAATCATTCTTGATGGCTCAATCCCAAAAGGTGAGATAGAGCGGATGATAGATAATTCGTATATGTTAGTGGTAAGTAAAATGACCAAGAAAGAGCAGACGTCTATTTTGTTGCATTTAACTTAACTTCTAATCCCGCTAAATAAAAGCATTAATTAAATGCGGTTTGCTTAATGAGGTTTAGTGCTAATAAATCAATAAAGCTTCTCACTTTTACAGAGGATAACCTATCTTCTCGATGAATAATGTTTATTGGCAAAGGAGCCTGTTCAAATGGTTCAAGTACAAATTTAAGCTTATTTTCTTGTAGTTCATTAGCTACTTGATATGAAACAACACGCGTTATGCCAAAGCCTGCAACGGCTGCATTTATTGCTGCTTGATTTGTCGTAACCTTAAGTCTTGATTTAATATGATGATTAATCAGCTTACCGTTTTCAACAAATTTCCAATCTTGGTTAAGACTTCCTACCTGCACTTCAATTAAAGAATGGAAATTTAACTCGGAAAAATGTTGAGGGATCCCCTTTTCATTTAAATACTCAGGTGAAGCTACTAGTGCTAAGCGAACAGAACCCACTTTCTTTGCTCGCATTGATGAGTCTGGCAATTCACCAATGCGAACCCCAACATCATATCCTTCTTCTAACATGTTGACGATACGATCTAAAAATACGGTATTAACGTTTGTTTTAGGGTGCGTATTTAAATATTGTAATACTGAGGGTAAAACATATTGTTGACCAAATAGTACCGGTGCGGTAACGCTGATACTTCCTTGAGGTGAAGCATTTACGCCTTGTGCCGCTTCATTGGCTAATGTGATGTCATCTAAAATACGTTTTACGTCATCTAAATAACGCATTCCAGCATCGGTGACTCTTACATACCTTGTCGTTCGGTTGAATAATTTAACCGACAAACGATCCTCTAATGCGGCAATAGCACGAGTTACCGTTGGTGGCGACATATTCAGGCGACGACTCGCCGCAGCAAAACCTTGTTCTTCAGCAACCGCAACAAACACAGACATTAGTTGTATTTGATCTAACATTGATTATTCCAATTATTGAAACAATCAATTGTATATCTTGGTTATTCTTAATGAAAGTGTTTTGTAGCAAACTAGCTTCATCCCCGAATAAGGGAGCGAAAAATAACTTAATATTTTTATAATAGGAATGAATCATGAGTAGAATTAACTTAGTAACAACCGAGCAAGCTAACGAGCAACAACAAGTATTATTTAAAGCAATAGAGCAGCAATTAGGTGTTGTTCCTAACTTTTTAAAAGTATTTGCCAATTCACCTGCTGCCTTAACGGCGTTTTTAGGATTGCATAGCATTGCCAATGAAGGCGAGTTAGACGGAAAAACGAAAGAGCGTATTGCGTTGGGTTTAGCTGAGCAAAATGCTTGTCAGTATTGTGTTTCAGCACACACCGCTATAGGTAAGAATGCGGGTTTATCAGGTGATGAAATGTTAGCAAATCGTGCCGGTGGTAGCCAAGATGCTAAAGCTGCAGTGGCCGTGAAGTTTTCACGTTCATTGGCAGAACATAATGGTGACGTAACAACCGCTGAATTATTGGAAATTCGTAATGCAGGGTTTTCAGATGCTGAAATTGTAGAAATAATCACGCATGTCGGTATGAACGTGTTAACTAATATATTAGGTAAAGCAAGTCGCGTTGAAATAGACTTTCCAAAAATTGAATTACAAAAAGCGTCTTAAGCACAGTACTTCATAAAACTTAGAGAGGAGTATGCTCCTCTTTACCTTATTTCTTATACGAGGAATGATTTGATGGCCCATCAATATGCAAAAATTGCTTTCACCGAGTCGGTAAGACAGGTGCAACAAGAGCAAAACAGTCGAGCAGGTTATGCAGGTATGGATACGGGAGAAGACTATAATTTTTTGCTCTCTCAGCAAGAAAGTGACTTCATACAAGATCGTGACAGCTTTTATATGGCCAGTGTTAGTGAAACTGATTGGCCATATGTACAGCATCGTGGTGGGCCAAAAGGTTTTCTCAAGATCATCGATGAGCAAACGCTAGGGTTTGCAGACTTCAAAGGTAATCGTCAGTACATTAGTACCGGTAACTTTAGAACAAACGATAAAGTGTCACTTATTTTAATGGACTACGCTAATCGACGCCGTTTAAAAATTATAGGCAATATTTCTTTAGTTGATGAAGGGGATTGGGAGAAGTTAGCATCGCTAGAAGATGATAACTATAGAGCACGTGTTGAGCGTGGTTTTACTATTAAGATCGCTGCTTTTGACTGGAATTGCCCGCAACATATTACCCCGAGATATAGTGAATCAGAAGTTTCTGCCTTGATTGAGCCATTAGAAAATCAAATCAAACAACTTAAAGAATACAGGTCAATAAAAAAACAATTGAGGCAAGCAGCATTAGGTAATGGTGAATTACCCGTTGTGATATCAGGGGTTAGACAGTTAACACCCGACATTCTCGCCTATGAATTACGAGGAATAGCAGGAGAAGCATTGCCAAAAATTAATGCTGGTTCGCATATACAAGTGCCCGTTGAACTCAGTAATGGTGATCTTGTATGGCGTAACTATTCAATAAGTAGTAACCCAAATCGAACTGATTGCTATGAGATTGCGGTAAAGCGTGAAGATCATGGTAATGGCGGGTCAGTCGCTATTCATCAGCAGTATTATCTTGGCTTAACGTTACATTGTAAAACACCACAGAGCTTTTTTTTCTTAGAAAATAATAATAAGCATAGTGTATTAATTGCCGGTGGTATTGGTATTACGCCAATAAAATCAATGGCGTTGGAATTGATTAAGGAAAATAAATCGTTTGAGATGCATTATGCAGGTCGATGTGAAAAGTCGATGGCTTATACCGATAGGTTAAAACGACAACTGGAGGATAAACTACAGCTATATCCATCTCAAACGGGTATAAAACTATCAATAAAAACACTCATTAATAATTTGTCGGAACAAAAAAAGAAATCAGCGCATTTTTATTTCTGTGGGCCTTCTTCAATGTTAACTGACTTAAAAGAAATTGCGCGCGAGCTTGATATTGCAAAAGATAGGATACATTATGAGCAATTTACAGCCGAGCTAGGTAAATCGGTTAAAAAGTGTGAGTTAACATTAACTAAGTCTGAGCTGAAGGTTGAAGTTGAAAGTAACCAAACTCTTTTAGATGCTGTTCTAGCAGCAGACATACAAGTGCCATTTAGCTGTAAAACCGGAGAATGTAAAAGTTGCGTAGTGCAAGTTGAACCATTGGCAGATATACATCATATGGATAATTGCTTAACGAACCAAGAAAGAGCTTCAGGAAAAATGTGTTTATGTGTTTCCAGACCGAATACTGACTACTTACTCATTGATTTATAAGGAGAGAGTCATGAGTGTAAATTTATCAATAGAAGAGATCAGACACTCTTTACCAAACGCCACACGAGATCAGGCAATTGAAAAATTTCGCAAGGCTGAAGGTGTATGGAATTCAAAGTGGACAATGTTACATGATGTGTGGGCTGGAACAGCACAAACTACATTTTTAATAACGCGGTTAAAGATTCAAATGGTTGATGTTTTTTAATCTAATTCGCTCATTATTTTGTTACGGCCTGAATTTTTGGCCTGATAAAGATAATGGTCAGCCTGTTTTAATATGTCAGACATACTTTTATTGTTATCCAGTTGAACAACACCTGCGCTAAAGCTTAAAGTCAATTCTTGATGAATCTCATCATAACTAGTTGAATTGATCACGTGCAATACTTGTTTCATTTTTGATATGGCAGTAGACAAATCACCATCACATAAAATGACAAACTCTTCTCCTCCTATACGATAAACTTGTGCAGAAGAAGTTTGTTCTGTCAGTATTTTTACAAGCTCTATTAATACTAGATCGCCACTATCATGACCATATTTATCATTTATTTTTTTGAAAAAATCAACGTCCAACATACATAGGCTGACTTGAACATCATCACTATTCATACTGTTAAAATATAGCTGTAAAGCTCTTCGATTTAATGCTCTTGTTAGGGGGTCTTTTGTCGCTTGATCAATTATTTTGAATTTCATCGTATTGTTACTAGTTTCATAAATGTTTGCTAATAACCAAACCAAACCATAAGCTAAAACGAAATTAGGGATTCCTCGAAAAGCTTCTGCATGGCCGTAGCTAGCTGAGTAATAGACATTAACTGTTTGCAAAAACATTATGATAAAACTAACAATAAAAGCATGTTTTTTTGGGTAAAGAAAATATAGCATGACAGGTATTGTAAATACCCAGTTCAAAAGGCCTGCATCTAAATTTCCGGCCATTGTCACATAGGAAATCGCTAAAATGTAAGAGTAAACAATCACTCCTTTGCACCAAGCGCGGATACCATATTTATGGATAAAGAACAGTAAGGAGGAGTATATGATTATTAAACTAAAATCGATGATGGTAAAAATGAGATTACTAGATCGAATAAAATTAACAGAAAAGGTAATAATACTGGCAATAATGAAGAGAAAGCATAACCCCTTTAATACGCTAGTTTTAAGTTCTTCGGTAGTTTCTGCATAAAAGGAGTTCATGAATGAGGATAATCTTAACTAAGGTGTTATCAGATAGTATAAATTATTGTTGTTATTAGAAAAAGCAATATCATTTTCAAGTGCATATTAGGGGATTTATGTTCCACCTTGTTAAGGTACTCATTATATTTATGATGAACTATCGATAATAATGACCTCACAATCTGTCGATGCCCTTAACATAACTGATTTTGACTGTGTAATTTCAGCGCCATCACCTTTATGCATCGTTATCGTACCTGAGCTATCTTCGAGTTTAAACATACCGTCTGACGCCAAAATATAGGCTTGATGTTTAATGTCATGTTCAATAATGGTTCCTTTTGATAACTTACCACCATATATGCGTGCTTCTTGGTTGATAAAAAGTGCTTTATTTTTATCCTCGGTGTATCCTGATACCAACAAAGTAAGCGTTGATGCTTGCTGAGTAGGGAATTTTTTACTTTCTCATCTAGGCGTTACGTTATTTTTGTTGGTTTCAATCCAAATTTGATAAAAAGTTAAAGGGTCTTTAGTTCGGTTATATTCTGAATGCACGATACCTGTTCCTGCACTCATCACTTGCACTTCACCTTCTTCAGTTATTCCTTTATTCCCAGTGTTATCTTGATGGGTGATTGCGCCTGATCGTACAAAACTGATAATTTCCATATTAGCATGAGGGTGTGAAGGAAAACCCATGCCGGGTTCAACCCAGTCATCATTAACTACTCGTAATTTTCCAAAGCCCATACGAGTAGGGTTATAATAATGAGCAAAGCTAAAGTGATGTTTAGACTTAAGCCAACCGTGATTAGCACTGCCTAGGCTCTTATAGGGGGAATGTTTGATCATAATATTTTCTCCGTTTCAAATTGGCGATCACGGTCGTGTGACGCATCAAAATGTTGAGTAGCACCCAAAGGTACAACACGGGTTGGATTGATCGTTAAATGACTCGCATAGTAGTGAATTTTTGTATATTCCAAATCTACCGTTTCTTTAATGCCAGGCACTTGATAAAGCTCGTTAACATAGTTACTAATATGATGAAACTCACTGAGCTTTTGGCGGTTACATTTAAAGTGACCGTGATATACCGAATCAAAACGAATGAGCGTAGTAAACAAGCGCCAATCGGCTTCAGTAATCTTTTCTCCAACAAGGTAGCGCTGTTTTGATAAACGCTCTTCTAACCAATCTAAGCTGTCAAATAATGTATGGTATGCATCATTGTAAGCGGCTTGTGTGGAGGCGAATCCTGCTTTATAAACTCCGTTATTAATGGTGTCATAAATGCGAGCATTGACCGTCTCAATTTCCTCTCTTTGTGTTAGAGGGAAATAATCATCTACATTACCTGTTAATTCATTGAATGCAGAATTAAACAGTCTGATAATTTCAACAGATTCATTATTAACAATAGTTTGTGTTTTTTTATCCCACAAAATAGGTACGGTTACTCGGCCTTGGTAGCTTGGGTCTGCTTTTAAATACAACTGGTATGCATAATTTAACTGATAAAGAGGATCGCCGTTTTCACCAAATTCCCAACCGTTTTCCATCATCTCAGCTTCAACAATACTCACTGAAATTACGTCCTCAAGTTGCTTTAATTTACGGAAAATCAGCGTTCTATGTGCCCAAGGGCAGGCCAGTGAAACATACAAATGGTAACGTCCAACTTCTGGCTGAAATAAATTACCTTCTTCTGATGAAATTTGATCTTTAAAACGACTGTCTTGACGAACAAACTCACCTTTACTTTTGTTCGTTTCATACCATTGGTCGACCCATTTACCGTTAACGATTAATCCCATGACAAACTCCTAAATGTTGCTGGTGGAGCCAGTAGCTGTGCTAGTGGCTCGTTATAAAATTGTATTAAATGCTAGTTAAGTGGCTTGGTTAAGCCTGCGGTAAATTTTGTCATCAATTGAATGTTTACCACCGCCTTGTATAAGTAGAGCAAGTGTTATTGCAACTAGTGATAAGCCAAACTCATAACCATTGGCACTCATGAACAGGCCGTTATCTATATGTACCGTAAATATAGCGACAAACATGGTGATGGCTAAAACAAAACTTGTTGGTCTGGTAAGAAAGCCGATAATCAGCAATAAACCACCAAAAAACTCAGCGCTTCCAGCTATTAATGCCATTAAGTAGCCGGGAGCAAGGCCGATTGACTCCATCCATTGTCCGGTGCCATCTAAGCCATAACCTCCGAACCAAGCGAAAAGTTTTTGAGCGCCATGAGCGGTGAAAAGAGTACCTGCGATTAATCGTAATGGTAACGCAGATAATGATTGTTCAGTTTTAGTGATGCTGTTAGTGATTTTTTTAATAGTCATGATTCTTGCCTTTAAGTGTTATTAATTGAGTATGTAGCTATTGTATAAGTTGAATAGCTATTGAATAACCCTTATTATTTGTTTGGATTGTTCAAATTATTTGAACAATTATGCTTGTGATTAAGTATTGTGATTAATTATTTGAATTGAACTAGGTCGGATTAAGTAAAATGAACTCACCTCCTATAAGCATTGAAGCATTACTTGTCTTAGACGCGATTGAATATCGTGGCAGTTATGCAGCGGCGGCAGAGCAGTTAGATAAAGTACCATCAGCGCTTTCTTATATAGTGCAAAAACTGGAAGAGCAGTTAAATGTCACCATATTTGTGCGACAAGGTCGACGTGCGGTATTAACGCCAGCTGGAAAGCATTTATTGGTAGAAGGTCGTAAGGTTTTGTATGCGATCAACTCATTATCAGAGCAAACCCAGACGATTGCCAATGGCTGGGAACCTAAAATACGTATTGCTTGTGATTCAATTATCGACATCAACCCTATTTTTGCAGGTATACAAGGCTTTTTAATCGAGCATGAAAGCATTGAGATAGATGTGCAGGAAGAAGTTATGAATGGCACATGGGAGGCATTAATCGACGACAGGGTAGATCTAGTTATTGGCGCTCCTGCACCAGTACCTAATCAAAAAGGTATTCGAGCAATAAAAATAGGGGAGTTAGACAGTGTGCTCGTGGTAAGTAAATTCCATGAGTTAGCAGCAAAATTATCAGGAGTTAATTCGTCTATTCAAGCTAGTGATCTTACTAAATATCGAAGCATTGTTGTTCATGACTCTTCACAAAATGAAATTCCATGGTCGGTAAATATGATTGAAGGAAGCCAACATTTTTTTGTCAGCTCTATTACGCAAAAAATATCAGCCATTGTTGCCGGAATAGGTATTGGCCATTTACCAAAATATATGGCTCAACACTATATTGATTCAGGCCAACTACTTGTTATTAAATTAGCAGAGCAGCCAGCACCACAGGATTTATTTATGGCTTGGAAATTAACAAACAAAGGTAAAGGGTTAAATAAGTTAATTACGATTTTATCGAATCCAATAAAGTAGCGCTAACGATTTAATGTATAAATCGAGCTGGAATAGCACTCATAAATTCAATTTTGCTCTTGCTAATGCTGCAGAAAATTAGATTATCCTATTCTATTTTAATCATTTAGGCTTGGATCTTCACTTCTGACATGAGAATTCATGTTATTATTTTAATAAAATTTATAACGTCGCAAAAAATCTAAGACTATGGTCACTAAAAATAATTCATTGATTATACAGTTAATTGTACTAATAGGTGGTTTCTTGCTAGCTAGTATGAGTAGTTGGTTCCTATATACGATTGAAGAGAAAGCAATCATTAATGAGTTCACCAAAGATGTTGATGAACGTGCAGCTTCCTTATACAGGGAGGTGACAGCTAACTTTGAGACCCTATATTCTTTAGGTTTCTTATTTAATGGTGATAATCTACCTAATTACCGACAATTTAGTCAGGCCGCCCTAGTGTCTTTGAGCCGTCATCCTGACATTCAAGCACTTGAATGGATACCTCGTGTAAAGCATGCTGAACGAAGTACATATGAAACAGTACTTCAGGAAGAGTTTCCTGAATTTGAATTTACCGAGCGTAAAGAACAAGGGCAGATGATCAGCGCAAAACAGCGGAAGGAATATTTCCCGGTCTATTTTGTAGCGCCATTATTAGGTAATGAAACAGCTTTGGGGTTTGATCTCTCTTCGAATACTATTCGGTACGAAACGCTGAATAAATCGATGGTCACCGCAACACCTCAGGCAACGGCCAGTATTACGCTGGTTCAGGGAAATGAAAAACAAAATGGATTTCTTGCCTTTTTACCTATCTATGAAGGCATTCCTGTAACCTTGAAAAAACGGAAACAAAACTTAATAGGCTTCGTACTTGGCGTGTACAGAATTGGCGATATTTTTACTAGTTCGGCTCTTAACAATGAAGTGTTGGATATAGAAATGCAATTAATTGATGAGACCTTACCATCTAAAAGTGAAGTGCTCTATTCTCATAAAGACCGAGCCGAATTTACAACCGATAATAACATTAACTATAAGAAAGAATTACCTGGCATATGGGGTCGCCAGTGGAGCCTGACCGCTTCCCCAAGCCACAGTTATTTCAAAGTAAGAAGAAGTCTTTTACCGCTGGTAACTTTAATCTCGGGAATTATCTTCACTCTATTTATTACCCTGTATATTCGCATAATTAGTCGACGGGCTAACGTCATTCAAAAAGTTGTCACAGAAAAAACTGCAGAACTATACCAAGCAAATCTAAAGCTTGAAGAGTTGTCTCGTGTCGATGGTTTGACTGGGATTGCTAATAGAAGATATATGAATGAATTTATTGAGAAAGAATGGCTGAAGTCAATACGTAATGAAACCTGTATGAGCTTTATTCTTATCGATATTGATTTTTTCAAATTATATAATGACAACTATGGTCACCCAGCAGGTGATGATTGTTTGAAAAGGGTTACACAAAAACTTGAAAGTATAGTTAACCGCCCAGGTGATCTGGTAGCTCGATATGGCGGCGAGGAGTTTGCATTAGTATTGGCCGACACTAAAGCCGCTGAATATATAGCAAAGAAGTGCCGCAGTGCTATTGAAGAACTACAGCTACTCCATGAATACTCAGAAACAGCTGATGTGGTTACCATCAGTGTTGGCTGTTGCTCTATGGTTCCTGAGCGGAACTCTGATCCGAGCATAATAATTTTAAATGCTGATAAAGCCCTGTATCAAGCAAAGGAAGCAGGAAGAAACAGAGTTGAAGAGTATGATAGTACAGACAATTTAATATAAAACTTATTGTTTTTTTTGTTTACGTATCGATAATGCGTCTAACTTTGAGTAATTTCAGTCAATAGACCTGAACCGTTCAGTGATAATGCTAGGCATCTGTTATTAAGAGTATAGAAAAGTACTTATAAAACAGTATCTTTCTAAAATAGCAGTGTTAACGATTACATGATTAAAAAAAATGGAATTCTATAATTTTAATGAGAAAACACTTTAATCGCATGACACAAGATAAGATAAAAACAGAGAAACAGCAGGGATGGGGCTTGATCTTTATTTGCTGGATAATTGCAATGGCTGCTTTATTTGGTAGTTTATTCTTTAGTGAGGTTATGGGTTTAAAGCCTTGTGTTCTTTGCTGGTGGCAACGTGTTTTTATCTACCCGTTAGCTGTGTTGTTTCTAGTGGGCATGTTTCCCCAAGGTGATAAAGTAGATCTTTCCGTGGTTCGTTATACTCTTCCGTTGGCTGCTATTGGTTTGGGGTTTGCTATCTATCATTACCTAGTATATTCGGGGTTTATTCCTGAGTCGCTTCAACCCTGTAGTGAAGAATTGTCCTGTGCACAAATCGATTTGGAACTTATGGGTTTTATCACCATTCCAATGCTCTCTATTTTTGCTTATAGTGCCATTATTATACTTTTGATTATTTATCGAAAAAGGTTTTATCAATGAAAAAAAATATGATTGTTATCGCTACAGCGATTTTATTTGTCGTGCTTTTTATAGTGACTGCTACCATCTATAACAACCAGAAAGATAAAGAGCTTAGCAGTGCTTCGCTAGAGAATATTGAACATATACAACGTGATTACTCACCGATAATAGGACCACTTGATGCGAAGGTAACTATTGTTGAATTCTTTGATCCCGCATGTGGCACATGTAGTGCTTTTTATCCCTTTGTAAAACAGTTGATGAAAGATAATCCGGGTAAAGTTAATTTGGTCTTGCGATATTTGCCGTTACACCAAAATTCAGATGTCATTGTCAGCATATTAGAAGCCGCACGCATACAGAATCGTTTTTGGGAAACGCTTGAACGGGCCTACGAGACTCGAGATTTATGGATCGAACATCATGTTTCTAGACCAAAAAAATTATGGCAGCAACTTGGTGGACTCGGTCTAGATATGGTTAAGCTAAACAATGATGTCCAGAGCGCTGAGATTGCAAGGCGAATTAAGCTAGATATACTCGATGCTCAACAGCTTAACGTTACCAAGACGCCTGGTTTTTTTGTAAATGGAAAACCATTGGTACATTTTGGTTATCAACAACTACAGCAGTTGGTAGAGTCTGAGATTTCAGCTAACTATTAGTCCATTAACAAACTTGAGCTTATCCAGAGGATTTACATATTCTCTTGATAAGCTAAGTCAATATAGTTTAAACCAATCCGTTTAAGAAAGTGGTCACTTCTTATACAAAATGGTATTAATAGTCTCTCGGCCTATTTTTTATGATCTCACAGACCACTTTATCCCAAGCTAAACTTTTATAACCTTTAACCAAGTTATATCCTATGTCTGGCCATAAACGCTTTGTTTTTTCATTCAGGTTGAACATAACTATATAATCTTCTTTTACTACAATAAATTGATTTTTATAGGGTAAAAGCCACTTTTGACTATCGCAATCAATTAAGGTTTTTTGAGCTTGCTGATAATCAACAAACCATTCGTTGATAAAACCACCGCACCCTTTGGGGTAAAATAAAGTACCCATGTTCAAAGGCTTATCTACTTGTTTACTGCCAGATAGTATTTCTTGAATATGGTGCCAATTTTCAAAGCCCAGCTGATTTGCAACAATAGTTAAACATTGCTTTAACTTTACTTGCTCTAATGAAGTTAAAGCTGTTGTTTGTAAAATAAAATCTGTTGCTAGTGTCGTGTTATTATTTGCCTTTAGTGATTTTAATAACTTTTTGGCCTGTGTTTTCACTTCTTTTAATGCAAGTTCCATATTACACCCCTATTTAAATTCAATTTTTGCGTTAAAAGTGATGAGGTTGCCCAGTGATAAATTACAACTGGCGAGCAAAAGACTTGATGGTAAAGAAGCGCGGTTACTAAGGATAACTAATAAATCTAATAACAAAATTAGTTTGTTAAACGATAATCGCTTTTTTGATTGTTCTAATAAATTAGTGTTGGTTTTGGCTTCGCGTTTTTTGTAGCGAAGATAGGTATTATGAAAAGTCACAATTCAATTTCCTCTAAGTATAAATGGCACTCCGCAAGGCCTACTTAGTTCATATTGAACTGATTAATAATTGCTACCAGAGTGAATTCATCTTGGGCGGAAAAGGCGTCTCTGCAACCTGAAAGCGATTCTATGCCTTACTTAGATTTAAGTCAACCTAACCGTTTTGTTTTTCAATCCGCTTTTTTGTTCGTGCAAAGTGCTACGCTTGCACGTGCTATAATGTGAGCACAATCAATGCCTGTAGGTAAATTTCCATAGACCATACCTAAAGAACTAGGGGCTAGGCGAGACTCACAAAATGCGTTGGCTATTTCACTGTTACCTGAGCGAATAAGAACGGCACCCTGAAAAGTTTTTGCCATCAACTCAACAATGCTTCGTGCTCGATATTCCATTTCTTTATGATTAGACAATTCACGTCCAAGCTTAGTAATGGCTGAGTCCAAATTTACATGTTTGCCTTGGCTTAAATTCAACTCTTCCATAAAGGCGCTGATACATTCAGGGGCTTTTTGCATAGTGCGTAACATATCTAAACACTGTACATTGCCACTGCCTTCCCAGATTGAATTAACAGGAGATTCTTTGAAAAGTCTTGGCATAATAGTGCTTTCCATTACACCACTACCACCAATACACTCCATGGCTTCATAAGCATGCTCTGGTTGGCGTTTACATATCCAATACTTTCCAATAGAGGTGCCAATTCTAACGAGCAGCCCCTCACTTTTAGAGGTTGTTTTATTATCCATTGCGCGTGCAATTCTCATCGTCATCGCTAAAGCAGCTTCACTTTCAATAATTAAATCGGCTAGCACATTTTGCATTAATGGTTGGTCAATTAAATAAGCACCAAAAGCCCAGCGTTGACTACAATGATGAACAGCTTGCACAACAGCTTGACGCATACCAGCAGAAGAGCCAATCATGCAATCAAAGCGAGTCATCGCAACCATGTTTAAAATAGTGGCAACGCCTCGACCTTCTTTGCCAACCATCAGCGCATAGGCACCCCGTAGTTCAGTTTCACATGAGGCATTAGCCACGTTGCCCATTTTTAGTTTTAATTGTTGAATTTGCATTGGGTTTTTGCTGCCATCAGGCTTCCATCTTGGAAGGAAGAAACAAGACAAACCTTTTTCTGTGTTAGCCAACACTAAAAATGCATCTGACATTGGCGCAGATACAAAGTATTTATGACCAATCAGACTATAAGCTTGACCTGAACCTTCTTGCTCAATAGGTGTTGCAATAGTGGTGTTTGCCCGTACATCTGAGCCGCCTTGCTTTTCTGTCATCGCCATACCAATAGTAATGCCTTTTTTTTGCTCTAAAGGAATGTTTCTTGGATCATAATGTTCGGCCATTATTTGAGGACCATAGCGTTTTAAAATTTCAGGCTGATTAATAAGTGCAGGAATAGCAGCAGACGTCATTGTAATAGGGCATAAGTGTGCTGCTTCAACTTGAGTTTGAAGATAAAATTTTGCTGCGCGAGCAACATGAGCACCTTTTTTCGGTGTTACCCAATGAGACGAGTGAATACCATGTTCAATAGATGACTTCATCAACAGATGATATGCAGGATGAAAGCGAATTTCGTCAATTCGATGTCCATGGGAGTCATGACTAAAAAAATTTGGTTTATTTTCATTTGCTTGAAAACCAAGTTCTATTGTTTTGACTTTCCCAGATAGTTCGCCAAAAGCAATTAATTCATTTTCTGACCAACTACCACCTTCTCTTTTTACTGCTTCTTGAAGTGCGATATCTTGTTGATAGAGATTATAATTCTCAAGGTTTGTTGGCTGATTGAGTACTTCATGTGTTTCAGCATCTAGTCCAGAGTTAGGCTTATAGGTCATATTATTCTCAAACAATCAAAAAGTGAATCTATATTCACACTTTAGCTGTTCTGCTGATAATTTCAAGTTTCTATGGTATATTTTTGCTTATATTGTCATTCTGTAAAGTTCAATATTTATGGTTTATAAAGCAACAGAAAAAACGAAAGCGCACAAACAAGCACGCCGATTATTACTAACAGATAAAGCCATTTCTCAAATAAAATCAGTGGGCTTCACAGGCTTAACAATGGAGTCATTGGCGCAGGATGCAGGAATAGCCGTTGGTACTGTCTATAAATATTTTGACAGTAAAGCGTCACTTTGCCTTGAGGTTTTTAAAGTGGCAACTGAAAAAGAAGTCTCTATTATTAACGATATATCTAAAGGCTGTGGCACGCCAAATGAAAGATTAGGCAAGGCTATTACCACATTCTCTCGTCGTGCTATTCATTCTCAACAACAAGCTTTTGCACTCATCTTTGAACCTGTTAACCCGCTAGTTGAAAAGGAAAGGCTTAACTATAGAAAGGCCTATGCCTTGATATTTGAAGAAATAATCAAAGAAGGAATTGAAAGTAAGGAGTTCATTGAACAATCAACTTATTTAGCAGCAACCGCCATTGTAGGAATAATCGCTGAAGTACTTATTAGGCCATTGTCTCAACTTGAAAATAAATACACTGAAGATCAGTTTATAGAAGAAATAAAGCAATTTTGTCTTCGCTCAATAGCTTATCCAACACCACAAAATAGGTAATATCAAAGCTAATTGGTATAAAGTGTACTCTTATTTTTCTTGAACAGTTTGAATGTGGCGGTTTTCATCTAAGAAAAATGTGGTATCAGCAAATAAAGGTAAAGTTTTTATGCCGTGCTCAGTGACTCGTTGAAAGTACTGAATAAAATCTAGAATTTGCGTAGCATTCATTACAGCTGATTGCTCAGCAGTTTTTCCTGTAGATTTGAGTTTTAATGCTAGCTTTTGTTCTTGCTCTAAACGCCAACGATAAACGTAGTCGAAAGAAGGGGCTTGTAATGCAATCCAGTAATCAAATAGTTGATAGAGAGGTTGATAATGCTTTTCTAATTGTTGATTAACATAACTTCGCCATATTCTTTTGCTGTCTTTTTGTTTTTCTAAAGAGTTAATTGGCTCATTGAGTTGAGTTTTTTCTTGTGCAGGTACTCCCCAGCACCAACCTTCTAAAATGATGATGTCGGCGGGGCGTTCTATAAATTGCCAATTTGTTTCAGCGTATGGTTCGTCAGTTGCTTTGTTAAATTTAGGAATTGAAATTGCCGACTTTTTTTCTTTAAGTTGAGAGATGACACGCTTTAATAATTGTGTGTTATGTGTGCCCGGAACTCCTCGTTTTTTGAATAGTGGATGAATTTTTTTAGCAAGCTTATTCCTTTCTTTTTTACAGAGATAAAAATCGTCGAGCGACATTACAACAACATTTAATGAAGTTGTACTTGATAAGTATTGAGCTATATAGGCCGACAGTGTTGATTTTCCGCTCCCCTGGCAGCCATTTACGCCAACAAAAAATGGCTTTTTGTTTTGCTGAAATCTAGTGGATATTTGTTGTGCTAATGGTTGGTAATACTCATCAACCATTAGTGTAAAATCTTTCGGTAATTTATGTTTTTCAATAAAAGTTGTAATCATTTTTCCTACCAATAATTCTTAGCTCCAATATTGAATCTACTCTAATTGATAAAACATAGAAAAGTCAGATATTAATGCTCAGCTAGCCAATTTAACGGATATTTCCATAAGACTTTTGACTTTCGACTAAAAAATTTCATATGACCTATTTCATCTAAACCATGATCCATAGCAGATATTGTAAGCTTGTTGGCAGGAAGCTTTTTGAAAACAGAGATCATGTCATCTGTATTTTCATTGTTGGCAATAAAATCATCACAAGCATTAACCCACATAGACGGTGTTTCTAGCTCATTATAGAAATGTTTGTGAACTGTTTGCCCAAAGGCTGTTTTTACATAGCCACTGCCGTTACACCAAGCTTGCCACTGTTTAGCCACATTTTTTGGTAAAGGTTCACCCATACCAATCCATTGCGATTTAGTATGGCCAAATAATGAGTTACTAAGCGGGATGAAAAAATTCATAAAAAAGTGTGCTTTAAATTTATGTTGAAAGGGCATATTTTTCAAACATCCAGAAGAACAAGCAAAATTAAAAATAGAGCTAAACTCACTCGCATTGGGCATTAACCCAACGAGTTGCCCTCCCGCACTATGACCAATTAAATGATAACGTGTATCTGGAAATATTTGTTTGAGTTGCTCAAAAACTGCGGGTAAATCTTTTTCACCCCAACATTGTAAGCTTACATCACAATGCTTAATAGTTCCTATTAATGACTCGCCAATTCCTCTGTTGTCAAAGGTTATTACACCATAACCATTCTCTGCCAAATGAGATGCAAAATTGGCATAAAACTGTCTTTTTATACCTGTGGCTGGCGCCATTATTATTGCACCCTTCATGCCTTGGATGGGAGTATAGCTTGTTGCAGCAAGTTGTATTTTGTCGGCACAATTTATTTTAATGTCACTAGAGTTCATGTTGCTAAAAATACTTTTAGTTGTTCAAAGTTAAAATTATTCTATATGTGGTCTTACCAGTATGCAAGTGCCTATATAATTGTGTCTTCCATTTTACCATTGTGTGGTTCATCACAAATAATGAGAAACTTGTCACGGAATAGGAGAATTTTGCATCAGAACTTTTTCATAACCTTTTCTAATTCCACAAACCTTACAACATAAGGGCTAAGTTTATTTTTCAAGGCAAATTCATTATAGAAGTATAAATGAACATGAAATTTTAAAGGATATCCGTAATTTATTTGCTCTACAAACGGTCAAGTTAGTACCAGTAAATACAAGCGCTATAGTAAGGAGACTGTTATTCTTTTTAGAAAGTTAGTCTATAATCTACTTCTGTATGGCTATATTTCACTTTAGGAGTCAAGATGACTAAAAATAGGAGGCTACTAATAATATGTGTGCCCTTGTTTATGTTAGTGGTATTTTACTTTACTATTAATAAGAATACTCCAATTTCCCCTGAATCAATTACCATTGGCGTATTGCCAGATGTAAGTTCAGAAAAAATAAAACAAAATTACCAGCCTTTCATTAAGTACCTAGAAGAATATATAGGTATAAGAGTTAAGCTGACTATTCCAGAAGACTACCAAGATCTAGTTACTCAATTTAGAGAAAAAAAAGTCGATTTAGCACTCTTTGGCGGCCTAACTTTAATTAAAGTCGTCGATTTTTATGATGCAGAAGCACTAGTGACTCGAGAGGTTGATACTAGGTTCACTAGTTGGTTTATTACTCAAAATGACAACACTAGCACTACACTTGCCGATTTTAAGGGGAAAAGCATTGTTTTTGGTAGTCAGCTTTCCACTTCCGGTCACTTAATGCCTCGTTATTTTTTACAAGAAATATTTAATCAACCCGTGGAATTGTATTTTGAAGATGTTACTTTTAGTGGCTCTCATGACAATACTATTTTGAGCATAGCCCAGCGCAAAGCTGATTTGGGTGTTGTTAATTCTCAAGTTGCTCAAACAATGTTGAGGGATGGTACGGTAACTAATAATCAAATAAAGAAAATTTGGGAGTCTCCTCCTTATATGGACTATTGCTGGGCAGTAAATAATGGGCTTTCCGAGCAATTCAAAAGAAAGTTAAGAGATGCATTTTTAAACCTAAGCATGACCAATCCAATACACAAAGAGATGTTGAATAACTTAAATGCCAAGATATTTTTACCTGCTGATATGCGAGATTTTGCAAGGTTAAAAACCATAGCTATGAACTTGAAGTTGTTAAATAAGGAAGATTAATAAGTGGTTAATCCTGATAGTAACGCTTGGTTAAAGCACATTCAAAAAAATATATATCAGGTTTTGGCCTTATTATTCCTGCTAACACTGTTAATAGCCAGTTACCGTGCGTATGAAGAGTACACCATTGGGAATATGAAAGAAAAAGTGGAGAGTTATCACTTTCAAAGCCAATTTCATACACTTAAAGCCATCAAGTACTTCGGTGATGTGCAAATTAATCAGTTAACAATATTGGCTTTTCAAATACCTGATAATAATATACTTCATTCAGATATAGCATTGATAAATAGTAGAATTCACACTTCAACTTTTTTAGCGTTCGAACAAGTGCAGTTAATCATCAAGCTTCAAGGTAAATACAACGAAAGAACCTTTGCTCAAATGATTGATAAACTGAAGAAACTTAGCGCTAATCAGAAAAGTGAAATAAACATGGGCATCAGCTCTGAAGGAGAAGTGAAAGAGTTTTTAAATATTCTAAGCCAGCTAGAAAAATTACATTCGATAATAATAAATCAACATAAAAATGATATTAATCAACTCAGTAATAATCTTGATTATGGTTTTTTGTTTATATTTTTTTGCGCTTTAGCTGCTGGTATCTATATATCTAGGCATGGTCTATTGGCTGTTAAAGCAGTTCTCATTCAACATCAAAAGACCCAAGAGTATATTAGTCATCAAGCACATTATGACTTTCTCACTGATTTACCCAATCGCTTTTTGGCGCATGATAGGTTAGTACAGTTAACAAGTGTGGCCAATAGGAATAAATATAAACTAGCCGTCATGTTTATTGATTTGGATGATTTTAAAAAAATTAATGATAGCTTAGGGCATGATGTTGGTGATCAAGTTCTTATCGAGGTATCAAAAAGGTTAGCTGGGCATTCAAGAGCATGTGACACGGTAGCTAGATTGGGTGGGGATGAATTTGTTGTTATCTTAAGTGAAATAAAGGACGAAAATATAGTTTCAACTATAGCAAAAGAGCTAATCGAAAAAATATCAAAGAAATATGTAGTCGATAAAAAAGAGTTAATTATTACTGCCAGTATCGGTATTTCAATTTTTCCAGAAAATGGTACTAAACCCTTTGATTTGTTGCGAAAAGCAGATTCAGCTATGTATCATTCAAAAAGCATAGGTCGCAATACCTTTAGCTTCTTTTCTGAGTCAATGAATATTCTAGCATCACGAAAAGTGAAGTTAGAGGAGGAATTGTTTTATGCCATTGAAAAACATGAGCTTAGCCTTCATTTTCAACCCAAGCTTGATTTGAAAACTAACCGTATTATTGGCGCTGAGGCTTTGTTGAGGTGGTACAATCCTGAATTGGGAATAGTTTCGCCAGATGAATTTATCGCTATTGCAGAACAAAGTAATTTGATTGTCAAAATAGGAAATTTTGTTATTGATGAAGCTTTTCGTGTAGCCAGTAAGTGCAGAAAAAAATATGATGTAAATTTTCAAATTGCTATTAACTTATCTCCCAATCAGTTTCGAGATGCCAGCTTGGTTGGCCAAATAAAGCAAAGGCTTAGTAAGTATCAAATACCAAGTGAATTGGTTGAGTTTGAAATAACAGAAGGCGTACTAATGGATGGGATTAGCACGGTACAAATAACACTAACAGATATGCATGAACTTGGTGTTAAACTGTCTATGGATGATTTTGGTACGGGTTATTCATCACTAAGCTATTTGAAGAAATTCCCCTTCGATATTATCAAAATAGATAAGAGCTTTGTGATGAATATGGAAAATAGCCCTGCGGATCGCACACTTGTTAAAGCGGCTATCTCTATGGCCAGAAGTTTGGAATTAAAAGTTGTTGCTGAAGGAATAGAAAATATAGAGCAACTTAATTATATTAAGAGTTATGGTTGTGAATATGGGCAAGGTTACTTGTTCAGCAGGCCGCTTCCTGAAAAAGAGTTTTATAAATTACTAAAATCGAAACAACCTGTATTTTAAAAATAACAATAATACCATTTCGTATAAAGCCTACTATTTTCCAAATGAACATTTCAACTTAAGTTAATGACCGCTTGGTCGCTGCTCTTGTTTTCTGTCGACAAATGAAGGTATTTGCAATCTTTTCATTTGATTTTGGCGCAAAACCTTCAATCAATTTCTCTTTAATTGCGAATGTACACAATTGCTTAGCATGATCAATATTGCTTTAGCGGTTTTAGTCTTTTATAGTTATTTATTCTCATAAGAAAATAGAATAAACACAAAATGAATCATAAAATATTAATATTGTTAATTACTTGCCTCTTTCTCTTTACTACCACAACGAAGGCAAAGCAAGAGGCTGCATTGGCAATGCCAGATAGTTACAGCGCGCAGGCGGCTAAAAAAATACTTGAAGAAGGAGGCAATGCTGTTGATGCGGCAATCGCTGCTCAATTTGTGTTAGCGGTCACTTTACCTGAAGCGGGTAATATTGGCGGCGGTGGCTTTATGACTATTTATAAAGATAACAAGGCAGACTTTCTCGATTATCGTGAAGTTGCCCCTAAAAGAGCTCACCGAGATATGTACTTAGATGATAGTGGTGAAGTTATCCCCAATTTATCTTTATACGGAATCTTGTCATCTGGTGTGCCGGGAACCGTCGACGGTATGTGGCAAGCGCACAAGAAATATGGCAGCAAAAAATGGCAGGAACTTCTCAAACCCGCTATTACGTTAGCTGAATATGGCTATGTTGTTCATCCTGTCATGCAAGACGCAATAGAATGGCGTATCAATAGCTTTAAAAAGGAAGGTATTAAAGTTAACTTTTCTAAATACTTTGCTCATGCAAAGGTCGGTACTTTTTTTAAACAACCTGAGCTAGCATCAACTTTAAAGCGCATATCAACATTGGGCAGAGACGGTTTCTACAAAGGTAAAACCGCTAAAATTATCAGTCAGTTTATGTCGAAAAATGGTGGCATAATTAATGAGGAAGACTTAGCGAATTACCAAGCTAAATGGCGCAAGCCACTTGTTAAAAAGTGGCGAGATTACACTGTTATTACAGCACCGCCTCCAAGCTCAGGCGGGTTAGCAATATTACAATGGTTAACCATGTATGATCTTGTTAAAGGAAGTAATGAATACGCTCATAATTCCCAAGATTATATGCATTTATTATCGGAGATAGGCAAACGAGTTTTTGCAGATAGAGCTGAATATTTAGGCGATCCTGATTTTGTCGATGTTCCAGTTGAACCATTATTAAATCGAGCTTATTTAATCAGTCGAACTAAAGACATTTCCCTCAATCAGATATCTGTCACCAAAAACATAACGCCTGGCTTGAAAGAAAGTACCGATACAACTCATTTCTCGATTGTTGATAAATGGGGTAATGCCGTATCAAACACCACTACAATTAATTATACCTTTGGCAGTGGCGTTATCGTTGAGGGTGCTGGTTTTATTTTGAATGATGAAATGGACGACTTTAGTGCAAAAGCCGGTGTCGCAAATGTATTTGGTGCTATTGGCGGCACGGCAAATGAAATTCAACCCAATAAACGAATGCTGTCATCAATGTCTCCAACAATACTGTTAAATGATGAAAAGGTCAGTTTGGTTACAGGCTCTCCGGGGGGAACAACCATCATTAGCTCGGTATATCAATCAATACTTAATGCAGTTGAATTTAAAATGGATGCAGATCAAACAGTTAATTCACCGAGATTTCATCACCAACTTTGGCCAAAAGATCAAATTAAACATCATTCAGGCATTGAAGCTGATGTTTTAAAATCGTTGCAGAGCTTAGGTTATGAAACAGTAGAAAATTCATTTGGCGATTTGCAACTTATCTTAAGAACAAATGGCAAGTTTCAAGCAGCGTCAGAAGCCGGTGAACATAACAGAGGTGTTTCGCTTATTGTTAATTAGTAATTTTCTTGAATTTTTTCAAGCTCGCCCTGCGACATCATTTGAGAAAAAATGGTCTTTAACTGTTGCGACGTTGCCATGTGTTGGCTTTTCTTTGACATTTGCAACCAAGGGGTACGCTCTGAAACGATTAAAGGCTCACCAAAAAAATCATCGGCGAGTTTTAATTCTTTCGCGGCACTAAAAATAGGTGCCGCCGGTCCAATTATAGCGTCAACTCTATGCAATGAAAGCATGGTTACACCTTGATTAATATCAGTGATAGTTTGCTTATCAATAGAGCTGTTGTTATCAATTTCATCACTGAATTTAGCTCCGCGAAGATAACCAATGCTCATGCCATGTAAACTTTCAATTGAAGTAAAATTTTGGCCTTTGCGGCCAATGACAATGTTTTTTAGTGTTGGTAAGGGGTAAATATACTCTACAAAAGGCTCTAACTCTTTATATTTAAACATAATAGTTAAGTCTGTTTTCCCTATTTCAAGTTCATGAATAATTCTGGCGTAGGGATAAATATAGTGCTCACTTTCAAAATTTGCCTTCTTGAGCAATAGGTTTATTAAATCGTAATAAATGCCACTTTTTTGGTTTGTTAATTCAATGCCATAGGGCGAAATTGCAATAGTTCTTACTTGCAATACAGGGTGATGGTTGCCATACGTTTTAGCACCAAAGAATAGTAGCGCTAAAACTAGCATATGTAGATATCTCATAAACATCCTTTTAAAACGCACTTCTTTGACAAATTACTAAAATACATTAGTAAGGATCTATTATATAAGTATTTTCCTGTTATTGCTCAAATAAATTTAACCCGCTTATCTACATAAAATACACAGGCAGGTGCCAAGTTGATTAAATATTTTTCACATCAATGGCGTAAGCAGGGCGAATGCTCCAGCTTTTCTTTGCTTTTTTGTGGGGTCTAATCATCATAAACCAAACAAAGAAGCTTGCAGATAGCAACTGTGAAGCCAGTGGGAACCATATTGGCAACGTCGCAGATAAATCAATTAATACACCATCGGTAGGATAAATACCCACACCAAATAATGATGGAATTCTATACCAGTAATAACAAGCTACCGAGGCAGTAGCAAAAAGGCGATTTAAAAACTGTGTTTGTTTGGTGTTTAAAAATTCTTTGATAAGTAGATAAACAAACAATGAAGCCGAGCCACAAGCCAACGGCCAAGCATAGGCTGAAATAATAGTGCTTAAATCTATCGCGTCGCGATAATCAGGCACCTGATACCAGCCCCAGATAAAACCGAAAAATCCTCCTGTCATTACTAAGCCAGCTATTCGCTCAGTAGTAATGTTACGCGTAAGGGCTGAAGTCATTTGTTTGGTTGCATCTGGACAAACAGAAACGCACTGTTCGCAGCTTGAGCAATGGGCATTATCCGTTGTGAACAAAGGTGTACTACCATACAAACGCTCAACCGAGTGAATAGGGCAAGCCGATGCACACCAACCACTTCGCCACTCAACAAACATACCCATTATTATCGCCATAAGTGCAGCAGCTAATAACATTATCGCAGTCGCTGGTCCGTTAATATTAAGTTGTAAGTGTCTTAACGGCACAATCGCAAGTAAAGCTATAACGCCCAATAAATATAGGGTTCCTTGACTTTTTAATGAAATTTTTCTGACTCTAGCAAGTTTTAATTTTTTAGGTAAAAGTGCTGTTGAAGACATCGGACAGATATTTCGCCAAACACCGGGAAATACGACCAAAATTGCAGGGGCGACAGGAATTAAAAAATTCCAAAATACCATAATGCCAATTTCTTCTTTAAAAAACAGTAGCGCGACAATAGCGACCCCAATTAGCCACAATAGTATTTGTGCTATTTTCCAAACATGAGCTGGTAAGGATACCGCATTCGATTTTGTTGCTATAGATGACATGTTGAAGCTCCAAGATTATTCATTAGGTTAAGAACTTATCGTAGAGCGCTATTAGCATCTAATGCTAAATGAAAAGACTGTGACTTATTTTAAAATCCGTCAGCTTTTTCTAAAAAGAGTCAGCTTATATACTCAAGCCACTTCAAGATGCGAGTTTCAGGACGTCTTTGCATCTTGAGGTGGCTTGGGTATAAACAAAACACATCAACTTAGTAACGCAGAATAAATAATTAAATGCAAATGCAAATGGGAATGATTGCCACTTGCAATTGTGTTTAAGTGTAACTATTATGCATTCAAATAATATTGATTCTCATTTGTGTTTGGTTGATTTAATGAAAAAGTTACTAATGTCTTTAGCAGTTTTTGGTCTGTTTTCTTTTAATAATTATAGCTTTGCTGCAACTCAATCTGAGTTGCAAGTAGCGCTAGAAGAGCAGCAGAAGCAATTGCAAAAGATTGAAAAACAATTATCTGAACTCAAAGCCGCCTCTATAGAGGAAGTTGAAGAACAACAATCGGGCGCAAATTCAAAGGTTGCGAGTGAAAAAAACTGGCAAATAAACTCCTACGGCAGTGTGCTTTATAAAAGTGAAGATGTTTATCGAAATATTCAAGATACAAGCCCTGAGCGTCGAGCTACTACAGATTTAGAGCGAGTAGTCTTAGAGTTTGTTTATGACTTTGATGCGCAGTGGCAAGTAGAAATTGAACTTGAATATGAACATGGCGGCACAGGTGCATCGTTAGAATACGATGGCTTTGAAGAGTTTGGAGAGTTTGAAACTGAGATTGAAGCAGGCGGCGAAATTATAGTTGAAAAGCTGCAAGCTAAATATAGAGCCAATGACTATTTCACTGTTAAAATGGGGCATATATTTGTACCCGTTGGATTAGGCACAGACCTACATAGACCGACGCAATATTTTTCAACACAACGCCACTGGAGCGAAGCAACGCTCATTCCTCAGGTCTGGCATGAAACGGGTGTGAATTTAATTAGTAAATGGAAGAACTTTACCGCACAAACGTTAATTACCACTGGCCTTAATTCTGAATATTTTAGAACTTATAACTGGGTGGCTACAGGGCATCAAAAACGTTTTGAACAAGTTAATGCAGATGATTTAGCCCTAACGCTGCGCCTAGACTATGGCGATATAAAAGCAGGAAAAGGTGTTGGTGTTAGCTTCTACACAGGTAATACCACAGGTAATCGTAATAATAGCGCTAAACTTGAAGGCGATGGCAATCTCACCATTATTGGTCTTCACGGTGCCTATAGCTATGAAAATTGGTTGGTTCGCGGTCAATACCTATTCGGCACATTAGAAGATAGCCTAGCAATAACCAATGCCAATAAAACAACACCAGGGCTTAAACCCGGTAATTTCTCACAGCTTGGTAGCGAAGCAGAATCGTCATTTGTTGAGCTAGCTTTTAACAGTAAAGATCTTTTCAACTTAAGCAAACCACTTTATTTATACACAACCTATGAATATGCCAACCCTATCAAAGAGGTTGAACAAGGCAATGCTACCGATCGTTTTAACAAACAATCAATTGCCTTTGGTTTTAACTATTACCCGATCGAGAATATCGTTTTAAAAGCACAAGCTGCTCAGCAAATGCATGCGCAAAAAAATCTAGAAGACAGTTCAAGCTTTAGTTTGTCGATGGGTTACTTCTTTTCAATATAAACAATTAATTAAATGTAAAATAAGGGACACAACATGAAATTTAACAAATCTTTGCTGGCAGTTGCCATCACAACTATAGCGCTATCGGGTTGTGGTAGCAGTAGCTCGTCTGAGGAGCCGACTATAGTTGAGCCTACAGGCTTTAGTTTTACGGCAACAGAAATGATCACCAACTTAACTAATGACGTAATTGTTTCTGGATACGAAAGCCTTAATGATAAAGCGGCTGATTTTTTCTTAGCGACTCAAAACTTGGTCAATACGCCTACCGAAGAAAACTTAGCAGCAGCGCAACAAGCTTGGAAAGATGTACGTGTTCCGTGGGAACAAGGTGAGTCACACATTTTTGGCCCGGTAGATGCACTATCAATTGATCCTCATTTAGATACTTGGCCACTGAATACCAGCGACTTACAGGCATTATTAGATTCGCAAACGGGCTTTAGTGCCGACGAACTGAAAACATTCAATGATGATGTGCAAGGTTTTCATACCATGGAGTTTTTGTTGTTTGGTGACGGTGTTGCTGATAACGACAAAAGCATAGAAGAAATGACAGTGCTTGAGCGTGAATATTTATCGGCAGCCGCTGAGGTTTTCAAAACTTATACCCAAACATTATCTGATGCGTGGACAGTAGCAAATGATCCAAATGATGTTAATTCTCCTGCTTATAAAGACTTATTATTGACACCTAATAACGATGTTTATGCTTCACAGTTAGGTGTTGTCGAAGAATTAATTAATGGCATGATCGGTATTGTTGACGAGGTGGGTAACGGTAAAATTTCTGAACCTTTTGGTAGCAGTATAGATAACATCGACACCACAAAAGTAGAATCACAATATAGTTGGAATTCACTGGCAGATTTCACTGATAACATTCAAGGTGTTCAGAATGTCTATCGCGGAGAATTTCCTGAGCAAACCGACAAAGTTGGCTTAATAGATTTTGTTCGTGCGGCTGATGCAACCGTTGCAAGTAGAGTTGATACAGAAATAGCTGATGCTATTGCGGCAATAAAAGCTATTTCGGGTGAGGCTAATTTACCCTTTAGACAAGCGATTAATGATGCTGATGCAAGGGTTAGAATTCAAGCGGCAATTGATGCCTTATCAACACTGCAAACCTCGCTAGAAAATGATGTTTTAACTCAATTACAGCAATGGCAGCAATAACTGAATTATAAATCTGCTTAGCTTCATATAAGTAAGTCTCCCAAGGAAGAATGTGATGCATGGATGCACACCAATTTAGAAAAGTTCTGGAAGTATTCTCAATGACTAAACCAAGTAAAGTAAACAGAGAAAAATGGTCAAATTTGGCCATGATTATTGCAAGTTCAATAATCATTTCTGGTTGTGACTCAAACAAGTCAAGCAGCTCAGATGATACAGCAAAAGAAATACCGCAAGTGGCATATACCCACGTAACCCAACTAGGCGGAGAGGCAACAGCCGTAGGTGCTAGTGATTCTGGTCATGGCTTTTCAACGCCCATGCCTAACTTAACTGAAGACGAGTTAGATAAACATTTAACGGGTGATGCTCATTTTGAAACCGCCTTCACCACAGCACCAAACAGTGAACACCCAGAGTTAGATGGCTTAGGGCCAGTATTTAATAATCAAGATTGCAACTCTTGTCATCAACGTGATGGCCGCTCTTCAACGGTTACTTTGGCGCAAGGGCAAGAACGAGTATTGTTAGGATCTGAAGCAGGAATATTTTTGCGTATGAGTATTGATTATGGCCAATGCACAGAGCCGTCAAGTGATAACAATTATTGTAAAAATGTCGGTGTTGATGGTTTTGGCACACAGCTATTTCACCGTGGTGTTTTAAAAGCGCGGGATGATTGGCAAGAAAATCCCTTTATTGGTCAAGCTGATGTCTATCTTGCATACGAATATTCCACCGTTAATTTTGCAGATGGCAGTAGCGTTGAACTTAAAAAACCAATATTTACTATTGAGCAGCCTTATGATGTTTCAGCTGAAAATCGTTTAAATAGCGCCATTTTACAAGCTGACGTTCGTTACAGCCCAAGAAATGGCATGCCTATTTTTGGCTTAGGTTTACTTGAACTTATAAGCGAAGCTGACATTTTAGCCATTGCCGATGAAAATGATGTCGACGGTGATGGTATATCAGGCAGACCAAATTGGGTATTTGATCCAGTAAAAGTACAAAATGACGACCCTATTCCAGTATCATTAGGGCGTTTTGGTTGGAAAGCGAGTACACCAAGTGTACGTGTACAATCTCTTGGCGCCCTGCGTGGTGACATGGGAATTACCAACCCCTTGTTTCCAGATGAAAGTATTGCCAATACTCCATTACACGAAAATTATTTGGCACGCACAGGGTTTGTTGACACAGGTGTTGATCAGCAAGGAAATACTGAGGCATCGCAAGCATTTTCAGACGATGTCGTTTTTTATGCTGAAACCCTAGCGGTACCTGCTAGGCGTAATGTAGATAACGAGTCGGTAATTTCAGGTGCGCAATTATTTGCACAAGTAAACTGCACTGGCTGTCATCAGCCTGACTTTACTACTGAAACTGGTGAGTTATTACTGGGTGGTTTGCCAGCTCCAGAAGTATTAAAAGGTCAACATATCTACCCGTTCACTGACATGTTATTGCACGATATGGGAGAAGGTTTAGCGGATAATCGTCGTGATTTTACAGCGAGTGGTAGAGAATGGAAAACACGATCTTTATGGGGCATAGGGTTAACTAAAACAGTTAACCCTGCTGCAGGCTTTTTACATGATGGCCGAGCTGACACTATTGAAGAAGCCATTTTGTGGCATGGTGCTGAAGCCGAGCAAAGTAAAAATGACTACATGGCTTTAACGCAAACTGACCGTACATCACTCATTGATTTTGTGATGTCACTATAATCTGTACTAGCTATCACCACAAACAAACACATGGGTAACAATAGCGCTATTTATTAGCGCTGCATTATCTGGCAAGGGTTCGTTGAAAGCTAATAAATAAATCACTTTTTGCCCTTGCTTGGCTAATTCGATGGCATGTTGATAATTTATCAAAATGTCCGAGCTAATCGCTTGTGGAAACTTTTCAGCATCACGGCGAACATATTCAATGAGTTCAACATTAACACTTTCATCGTAAAAAACAGCATCAGCAAATTGCATCGCGCGGTGGGCGCTTAGTGTTAAGTTGTCAGGGTTGCCATCTTTAGTCTTAATGAAAATAATATCACCTGATGGCGGTGCTATTTCTTGTTTTATACTGGCAATTAATTGTTGTTCTGCTTGCTGCTGTTTACCATCAAGAATGGCTTGGCCTATTGGGCCCCTCAACGTGTTTTCCCAAAAACTACGTCGGTTGCGTAAACCTTTAACGCGAGCCTTAACATGATCACGAAATTTATGTGAAAAATCAGCTAGCTTGCCATAAGCTTGTGGCAATGTTTTTTCAATTTGTTCACGCAGCATTCGAATTAAAATTGGTGAACTACCCGAGCTTGATAAGGCGATAATCATTGGGCTTCTGTCAATAATGGCAGGCGTGATATAGGTGCATAAATCAGGTTGGTCAACAACATTGGTTAATATATTTAACGGTGTTGCTTCTTGGTAAATAGCTTTATTGACTGACATATCATCTGTAGCAGCAATCACTAAGTTAATATCAGCTAAATGCCCAGCTTGGTAATTATGTTTTAACCATGTTAACTGGTGCAGATTAATCAAACGCTCAACACTAGCACATACGGTCTTGCTCATTACCGTGATCTTGGTAGTCGATTTTAGTAGCAATTCAATTTTACGTGTAGCGACTTCACCACCGCCTATGACCATGGCTGATATTTTTTTAGCATCGAGAAAAACAGGAAAGTATTTCATAGTAAATTTGTTCTATTTAGTCGTGGTGGTTAAATGCCACTTTTTCAGAATTTGATGATACTGGCCGTTAGATTTTATTTCTTCTAACGCTTTTTTCAACTTATTAATAATTTTTTCATCGGTTCCAATACTTGCACCTAAGTATAAATCAGAAGCAATGTCAGGAATTTTATAAATTATTTCTATTTGTTTTGGGTCTAAGTTTGAATCTTCAATTTCATATTTCCACAATATATTATTGGTAAAGGCTAGTTCTGTTCTACCATTAAAAAGCATTTGCCAAAGCACAGTATAATCACTGCTTAGGTATAAATTTTTATCTTTAGTAAAGCCATGTTTGCGTAGGTATGTTTCCGCCAGATCTTTTCTGATGCTGCCAACACTGTATTTTTTAGCATCTTCTATCGACTCAATATTGAAAGAATCGTGACTTTTTAATGCCACCAAATATGAATCAATGGCAAACAACTTTCCAACCCAAAGAAATTTATCTTCTCTGTCTTTTCCTCTTAGCATGGAAAATATTAAGGTGTTTTCTCGCTCTATCGCTATTTGATAACTTCGCGCCCAAGGAAGCACTTCAATCTTGCTTTTAATGTCAGCTTTTTGCAGTAGCAAATCAACAACATCAACCATGGCACCGGTAATGACGCCATCGCTTTGAGTAAATTGTAGTGGGGGAAGTTTTTCCGTGACAATGCGTAAAGGTTGAGCAATTGAAAATGAAGTAAATAGAATCATGCATATGAAAATAAAAAACTTCATATCAAACATCATCCTTCATTCTATTAATAAGTATGGCTATCATCCTACTATGAAGAATGGAGACTGTATATACCGAAGATTTCTCAAAATGCAAGATTCAGCGGGAATTATAATCGACTACAGGAAAAGGTTGATCTAGCGTAAAATTAATTTTTTTTCACTAATGGCCAATCCGTTAGCATCACCATAAATATACTGACCCGCTTTAAAATTAATACCAGCAAAAGAAATATCGGTATTGATTTCACCAACACCCAACTTTTCTGTTTTAATAGGGTTACAACCTAAGGCTTTCACACCAAGAGGTAAAGTAGCAATAGTGCCCGCATCGCGGATACAACCGTTAATAACAATACCTTGCCAGCCATTTTTAACGGCTTTCTCGGCTAACATATCACCTAACAATGCATGGCTTGTGCTAGCTTTACCATCAACTACCATTACCTTGCCAGTACCATCAGTAGCCACTAATTCTTTTACTTTTGAATTATCATTAAAACAAGACACAGTAACAATTTCGCCAGAAAAAATAACCTTGCCACCATAATCAGTAAACAGTGGCTGTGCTAATTGTAATTGCTCAAGGTGAACATCAAATAAATCAGGAAGTAAATCTAACATAGTAATTTTTCTTCATAGGTGAATTTGTTCCTACTCTAGCACCAATGAATGGTAAACTACCATTGCGAACATTTATTGCCATTATTTATCGAGAAAAAAATGCCTTGGATACAACTTAGATTAAGCGCCAACGAAGAAACCGCAGAAAAATATAGTGATTGGCTGGTTGCTAGTGGCTCACAAGCAGTGACTTTTATTGACGCCAAAGACACGCCTATTTATGAACCATTACCCGGCGATGAAGTGCTTTATTGGTCAAATACCGTAGTAATGGGTTTGTATGATGCAAGCCATGATATGGACAAGGTGATTAGTTATTTACAAGGTATTCACCCAGACAAAACTGATTTGCAATACAAGTTAGAGCAATTAGAAGACAAAGACTGGGAACGCGAGTGGATGGATAATTTCCACCCAATGAAGTTTGGTGAGCGCTTATGGGTTTGCCCAAGTTGGCGTGACGTACCAGAGCCTGACGCGGTCAATGTAATGTTAGATCCCGGCCTCGCGTTTGGTACAGGTACACACCCAACCACAGCACTTTGTTTAACTTGGCTTGATGGTTTAGATCTACAAGATAAAACCGTAGTCGACTTTGGTTGTGGCTCAGGCATATTGTCATTAGCGGCACTAAAATTGGGCGCTAAAAAAGTTATTGGTATTGATATCGATCCACAAGCCCTACAAGCAAGCCTTGCTAATGCTAAACGTAATAATGTTGATGACAGGTTAGAGTTATACCTACCAAAAGACCAGCCAGAATTTAAAGCGGATGTAGTGGTAGCCAACATTTTAGCTGGGCCATTACGTGAGTTGGCACCTACTATTATAGAATATGTTGGTGATAAAGGGTTATTAGCCTTATCAGGCGTATTAGAAGAACAAGCACAAACGCTACAAACCATTTATGGTCAATGGTGCGACATGGCGCCTGTTACTGTTCAAGAAGAATGGGTACGTTTAAATGGGCAACGGAAGTAGCAAACAGGAAACATAATGCGCCAATCCGTTTGTCCTGAGCTTGTCGAAGGAAGCTCACGCTCAGCACGAACGGGAACTTTACGTATTTATTTAACCTTATAGTCTAAATTATGCTACTTGAAAATTATATGGCGAAACTTTGAGATACTGGTTTGTTTCCGTTTGTGATTATCAGTTTAGACATTCCATTAACCATCTAGTGCCTTCAATTCTCCTTGTTTAGACACCTGAAATACAGTGACTCGGTTTCGTCCTGCATGTTTAGAATCATAGGCTGCACTGTCAGCATCAGCTAAAAGTTTTTCTAAATCATAACCGCTGGTTTTAGCATCGGTTATGCCAAAGCTTGCAGTAATGGTGAAATCAAAACCAGACTCTGCCGTATTTATTTCGGCAATGGCTTTTCTGTATGCTTCAGCTTGTAATTGCGCGGCATCGATATTACAACTGGTAAGTAAAAGGCAGAATTCTTCACCGCCTAAACGGGAAAAAATATCATTTTGACGACCTATCGTTTTACAAACTTTAATGGTTTTCTTTAACGCCCAATCTCCACAGGCATGGCCATACTTGTCATTTACGCTTTTGAAATGGTCTAAATCAAAGACGATAATACTTAACTCTTGTTCGGCATTTTGACAATATTCTACAGCGCTGTTAGCGACATGGGTAAAGTGGCCACGGTTATATACGCCTGTAAGGGCATCATATTCAGCTAATTGTTTAATGCGTTTATGTGCCTTCAATAAACGTAAACCCCAAAATAATAAAACGGCTAAGGTCATGGTTAAAATAATGGTAATAAAGCGAGCATTTTCAGCGTTAGCTTTATTTAATGCTTGTTCAGCCGTTAACAAGGCTTTTTCAGAGGTTAATAAAGCATTTTTTTCATTTAACAAATTAATTCTATTTTCTTGCTCTATGGCTTGATGTTCTGCCAGTTGAAAGGCCACGTGTTTAGCTTGGGTTTCATCATAATAAAGTTTGTCAGCGATGGCGTATTTTTGGTGATAAAGCAGCGCTAATTCATAATTCTCCTCTGTTTGGAGCACTTCAAACAATAATTTATAAGACAATACCTTGGCAACCGTTGTACCTTCTTGCTTCTCGTTGTCCAGCGCTTCTAATGCAAACTGCTTGGTTAACTCTGTATTGTTATTTAACCAATGGGCTTGTGCTAGTAATGAATAATATTCCGCAATGATTGGTAGATACTTAGTATTTAAGGTGTCTTGCAAGGTTGCGTTTAATAATTGTAATGCTTTATCTTGTTGTTGATTTTCAAGGAGAATTTTTGCCACATAAGAGTTGATAAGGCTGATATAAAGGTGCTCCTTATTGATTCGACATAAACTGATGGCGTGCCTTATTATCGGGCTGGTCGGCGTTAACTGTTTTAATTTAAAGGAGGATTTTATAATATGTGACTTTGCAATACAGTTGTCTCTGCCTTGTGTGCTACTTAATTCAACTTGTTTAGTGTAAGACAGACTTAAATTATATTGCCCAAGCAGATTATAAAAAATGGCAGCAATAAGTAAGCCTTGGTGATGCGTATTCTTATTTTCTATTAATGGTAATTCAGTTAATAGGTTCGATAAAGTAGATAAACCTTCACTCCAGCTTTGGTTAATTGCAAAAATATTAACTAAACCAATTTTAGCTCTAAACTTTAATAACGTATCAGCATCAGAATTGAGCAATGCTTTAGCTGAGGTAATGGCTTCAGTTAAGTTGCCTTGATAGATTAACAGGTAAAGATTTAGGTAATCAAGGTGATATCGTTGTGAATCAGAGAGGTTATCAACATGCTGATTAAGCTCGTTAATCAATTCTAAAAATAGTTTAGGTTGGCTGCTTCTGATTTTGTCAGCATGTGCTAGTTGTTCATCAAAATTATTCTTTTCATTAAAGCGACTATTTTCATCAGCACGTATAGGTGAGCTAATGAAAATAGTAAAGATGAAAGCTAAGCTAACAGCAAGGTTAACAAAAACTGCATTGAAATTAATAGTTTTCATTCGATTAAGCTTTTATTAGAAACCAATAACACGATTGCTGGTTTCTTCTGTTGAATCTTCATCATCTTTTTCTTCATCTTCATCATCATCAGCAGGAAGAACGCCACACACCATTTCAAGGCGAACATCTAATTGACGTTCAAGTGAGATGATATCTTTGTTAATGACAGCTTCTGCCTGTTCAGCATTAACTTCTGTTGTTATTAGTAATTGCTCGATAGCTTGATCACTTTGTGAACTTGCATCACTACCCATTTGCTCTAATACTTGCATAACTTTTGACATACTTTGTACTCCAGTTTTTTTGTTGTTGTGAATTTTGTCTTTATTTTTTTGTGTTAATTGTTATGTTATTTCTTATACTTTTCTTTATATCAGTTTTTATAACACTAGCCTTAACTTAGGTCTATGGTTACTTTGTGGTTTTTGTTGATCTAGTTTGGCTAATTTGTCTAAAACTGCTTGGTTTGGTCGCATTTTTTCACTGGGTGGAATAACCAAGGTCGTGTGCATAAATAGCTCAGCATCAACTAAGTCTGCTAAAGCAATATGTTCAGCGCGCATGGTATCTATAGGTAATACTTTCGCTTGATACAAAATGACTTGGTGATCGCTAGGGTAAGTTTCTAATAATAAATCCACCAGTACCTGTCGATAAGCGCTGCCGGTGGAATATTTGGCTAATGATTTATCGCCAGCGAAGCCGACTTGCCAAAGTATTAGGTGAGCAGCAGGGTCAATATTACGTTGGTAAAACATAAACTGACTGGCTTCATAATTTATGCAGCCAGTTTTTCCGGGATCTATGCTTAAATCTGCATACAAGCAATCTTCTGCGGATATACCCGCCTCTATATGGGCAGGGAGGTTTTCTTGTTTAGCACTTTTAACCGCCCTATGGCTCACACAAGCGAACACACCGGGGTGCCCATAGAATACTGCAACGACTTTGTGGCCTGCACGTACTTCGGTTAATATCGCTTCAACCATTTCGTTATAGGTGATATTACGGTTTTTACCTTCTTGATAATAAGGTTGCAAACTTCGAACATCATCATGCATTTCTTCAACCCAACGCTCGGAAATGCCGGTAGACATTAATGAAAAAATCACGTCAGCTTGAGCAATATAACTTGTTGAAATGGGGCTAATATGCCCACCCAATAACATACCTGTACCAACACACACTAAACTACCTTGCATTAATTAATAACCTTATACTGCTCTTGATAAAAGTTTGATCAAATGTTGATATAAATAGGTATAGAAAATTGTACTGTTATCCTATTATTGTTTTTATGTAATGTCTATGCCAAGAGTGTTTAAATACACTCTCTATTCTTTGTTGTATATCGACTGGTTGTTGAGACTCTTTAAAAATAAAGCCTGTTTTTTTGGAAACTCTTGCCGTTGCTAGGTTTTTTTTTGCAAAACAAGCATTGATTTGTTGCAGTGCTAATAGATTGAAACCACATTCTATTATTGAACCTATGGCCTCTTCAGGTAGTAATTTACCATTACTATTGCGCACTAGCATAATACCAATTTCTGCTATGTCAGGGGATTGCCAGTTCAATGCTCCCAAACCAATACATTCATTTTTGTCTAACGTGGTAATTGCCCATGATATCACTTTGGGTTTTTCTTTTAGCATTGCTTTCAGAGAGTTATTAAAAGCTTTCTCTGCCTCTTGATGAGAAAATGCTTTGCCAATATGGCGCATTGTTTTTTCATTACAATAAAGACTGAAGTACAAGTCTCTATCTTGCTCAGCTAACGGCCGCATCAATAATCGCTCGGTAGTAAAACTATGCATTGAAATCCTTAGTTATCTGTGATTTTTCTTCTACATTAATCATTAAAGCAATAAAATGTGCATGAAATATGCAAATGAGTAAAGAGTTTATTTTTTTTGCTTGGCAAATTTAATCACGCCTGTCTTATGCACCGAGCGATCAAAAATCACATAGTAGTTATTTAACAGCGGTAAGCCGATAATTGATTGATTAGGCCATTGCGGTAATTGACTTAACAAACGAAAGCAGGCTTTACCGAAACTTGGGGTATTAACTTGCCAATAGGTTTGCGGCTTACAGCTAAGTTGCACTGTTTTTTTCTTTACGCCCTTGTCTACTTTATCAGTGTTTTCTTTATTAGTAATGCCAACAAAGGTAATGGTAATGTCAGGCCATTGATCAAGGTTTAGTTCACTCGCGTTTATGCCAACTTCTTGGGCGCTTAATTCTTTAAACGGTTTTAGTAAGGCAGCGAAGTCACTGTTAATGGCAATTAAATCATTAATAACTTGTTGGTAAATTTCTGCGGTTAACAGTATGCCACCTGCGCCTGTATCAATAATGGCATTGGTCAGGTAGCTTTTAAGATTTTTTTTATCTAGTGGTGCTGCGGCTATGGGCGCTTTATCAGCTACTTGCACAGAAATTAACTCAACATTGTAGTAAACGTCATGTTCTACTTTGATGCAGGAAAAGTCACCTTGATATAAATCGGTTTGCTTTTCTCCACCACCCAAAATTAGCCAACCTTGGTTGAGTGGGTCTTGCTTTAATGTGTCAGGGGATGATTGTGCAGAGTGGTTTTCATTAATATGAATGGCAGAGCGTTTACTGTAAAAACTAAATTTATTGGCGCTAAGGTTGTGCAGAGCGAGATCAGTAAAATAGGGCGTTATATCGTGTTCAGGATATTGCCATAAAAAGTGCTTAAACTGCTTTAAGTCTTCACTGTCTTGTAAATCGTTTTCTATAAAAGGCCAAGGGTAGGTATGCGCAGGCACTATTTTTTGCTCTTGTATGTAATCACTTAAATTAAAACCTTTATTCAGGTGATGATAAGCCAACCCTAACATGCCATCAGCTTTAAAAAAGGTGGCATATTGTGTTTTAGATGAGATTAAAGCCATAGTGGCATTTTCAAGGGTTATACTTGGTTTTTCTCCTGTTGCACTTTCATCATAGATACTAATGCTGCTATGAATAACAGGGCCATTCCAACCGCCAATGCCGTAGTTAACTTCTTGGGCGATAGCGGTTGGTGTTAAATGTTTGTCTTTACTTGCTTGATAGTTTTCATCTTTCACTACCAGTGTGCTACTGCCGGTGTCTAGAATTAAATTTACCGGTGTATGTTCACTGCCAATATGTAACGTAGCGCAATAGTCCCCTTTGGCGTAAACATTGGTTATCGGTAGTTTTAGCATAGTAGGCATTGTAATTAGGTTCTTATTATTTGGCTATGTTCCCGCCAATTGTTATTAAAAACTCAGCACTTATTTAATAATAAGTTTTGCTGATGTGATAAAAGCAAGCTTCACAAGCATGGATGCTTGTGTAGAGCCCCATGGAAGGGTTTACGTGTCTTGCTTGTTTACGCAGCAACGCTTAAAGCCATCAGAGCCATTACTTTAAGTCTGTTATCAAGGTTTTTAGCCACTTTTCTTCGGTGATAAAACGCCATGATAAATGCTGATATTGTTTACCAATGCCAATTGCTAGTATTTCTTGTTCACTTTTTCCTGCCGCTAACAACTCGCTCACGTGTTTAATGCTGAAACTGATCATCTCTGCAAATGCTTGATAGCCTGCTTTATTGCTCATTTCACCATGACCGGGAATAATCACCACATCGTCAGGCATTTGGGCAATTATTTTTTTCACTGCGGCTAAATAGCCTTTTACTGTGCCACCATGGTTTAAGTCAATATAGGGAAAACCAATTTCAAAAAATAAATCGCCTGTATGTAATACCTTGGCTTTATTGAAATACACTATGGTATCGCCGTCGGTATGCGCGTTAGGAAAATGGCTTAAGGTGATTTGTTCATCAGCAAGATAAATATTAACGCCTTGTTCATAAGTAACTACGGGTAGGGCAACTTGTTTATCTGCCTCTTTATTACTTAATCTCTCTCTAACATTTTTATGAGAAAAAATAGGTGCTTTATGTGAAAAGTGACTATTACTGCCAGTGTGATCACCATGAAAATGCGTATTAACAATATATTTTAGCTCTTTATCGGCAATTTCTTTCATCGCGCTTTCAATACGTTTGGCAAGTGGCGCAAATTGATCGTCTACTAATAACAAGCCTGTTTCGGTTGCCAATACGCCAATATTTCCGCCAGCACCTTGCAACATGTAAACATTTTTATTGGCTTTCGTTACCTTGATTTCAACATTGTCAAAATCTCTGGCATTCACTATTGAGCATTTTAGTAAAATTAATAAGCTAGTTATTAAGGTAAAGGTGAAAGTTTTCATGGTGTTTATCTCTTTTTTTTTGATAACTTTTTTGATTACTTTTTGAAGTTATTAACCATAACCGATATTTCCTTTTTTCAAAAGGGCTAAACAGGAGTAAGGGTACAGGTGATTTTTGTCACTAAACTTGTTAACCAATTGTACAAAAACTGTTCACATCAATGGTTTGGCAAAAGTCAATATCAAAAAGGCAAAAAAAAGCAAAATTTGTTCAAAATATATGCTTTTCAATTCACAAAAAAACACGTAAACTTAGCGCCCTTTTACGGTGGTGCTTAAAAAACAGTCAGTGAGGTGATGGTTTGAAAATCGGCTCATATCAATTTGACAGTAACGTTTTTCTTGCGCCTATGGCAGGAATTACTGATCAACCTTTTCGAGAATTATGTTGTCGGTTAGGTGCTGGTTTGGCTGTATCAGAAATGGTGTCGTCAAACCCTAAGGTATGGAATACCGAAAAGTCTAAACTGAGAATGATTCACAGTGAAGAGGCTGGCATTCGCAGTGTACAAATTGCGGGAAGTTGCCCTGACGAGTTAGCTTTTGCTGCTCAGATTAATGCTGAAAGTGGCGCACAGATTATTGATATCAATATGGGCTGCCCAGCAAAAAAGGTAAATAAAAAATTAGCGGGCTCTGCTTTATTAAAAGAGCCAGCACAGGTTGAGCAAATAGTGAAGTCTGTGGTGAACTCGGTAAATATTCCGGTTACGTTGAAAATTCGCACAGGGTGGTGTGAAAATAGCCGTAATGGCATTGAAATAGCTAGAATTGCTCAAGATAACGGTATTGCTTCGCTTGCAGTACATGGTCGAACCCGTAATGACTTTTATAAAGGCAATGCGGAATACGACACCATAAAGGCAATTAAACAAGCGGTTTCAATTCCTGTTGTGGCAAATGGCGATATAACCTCGGTAGAAAAAGCCGAGCAAGTATTAAGCTATACCGGAGCCGATGCAATTATGATTGGCCGAGGTGCTCAAGGGCGACCTTGGATTTTTCGAGAAATTAATCATTTTTTGAAAACAGGCACTAGAATGGCTGCCCCCTCAATGGAAGAGATACGTTCAATATTACTTGGACACGTAAAGGAATTACATCAGTTTTATGGTGACTATATGGGCGTGAGAATCGCTCGTAAACATGTGTCTTGGTATGTTCACTCACTTGCTTCACTAGGTGAAGAGTTGGGTGATAATTTTTCTACGCAATTTGTAGGGGACCAAGGCAAAGCTTTTAGAGCTACATTTAATGGTTTATCGTCAACAAGTGAACAACTTGAGGCGTTAAATCTTTGTTTTGATCAGCAAGTTCACTAATGAACTGTTGATTGTTTATTTTTATTAATAGAAAGAGTTGTACATTATGTTCGAACAAAATATTTCTTCTCCGTTTATCACTGGTGATATTCAAACGCAAACTAAAACGTCTCCATTACGTACTCAAGCTAAAATAGCTATCAACAATTACTTAAAGCAGTTAAATGGTAATGATGTTGATGATATGTACGACCTTGTTCTAAGTGAAATTGAAGCGCCAATGTTAGAAGAAGTAATGATGTATACACGCGGCAACCAAACAAGAGCTGCAAACTTACTAGGTATCAATCGTGGTACTTTACGTAAGAAATTAAAAAAATACGGTATGAACTAAGAATCACACCATAAATAAAAGCACCCTAGGGTGCTTTTATCGTTTTTAAACATTCAAATTTTCATGTGACTTTGCAAGTTAGCACTATCAATTCATGGTAATAGTCTAACAGTACGTTACAACTAAAAGGGTAAATATAGATGGATACTCCACGTCCAATTAAACGCGCACTATTAAGTGTTTCAGATAAAACCGGTATTGTTGATTTTGCTCGCAGCTTAAGCAATAAAGGTGTTGATCTACTTTCAACGGGTGGTACGGCAAAATTATTAGCCGAAAACGGCATTCCAGTAACAGAAGTGTCTGATTACACAGGACACCCTGAAATTATGGATGGCCGAGTTAAAACATTACATCCTAAAGTACATGGCGGTATATTAGCGCGTCGTGGTACTGATGAAGCCGTAATGGTTGAGAACAACATCAGCGCGATTGATATGGTTGTGGTTAACTTATATCCATTTGCCAATGCTGTTAGTGATGAAAACTGTACTTTAGAAAACGCCATTGAAAACATTGATATTGGCGGGCCAACCATGGTACGCGCAGCGGCAAAAAATCACAAAGATGTGACTATTGTTGTTAATGCCAGTGATTATGACCGTGTTATTAGTGAAATGAACAACAATGATGATTCATTAACGTATCAAACACGTTTTGACTTAGCAATTGCTGCTTATGAGCACACTGCTAGTTATGACGGTATGATCGCTAACTACTTTGGTAAAATGTTACCCGCTTACGGCGAAAAAGAAGCAACGGCCTCTTTTGACGCAAAAGCAAAATTCCCGCGTACTTTTAATAGCCAGTTTATTAAAACCCAAGATTTACGTTACGGTGAGAACTCTCATCAAGATGCCGCTTTTTATAAAGAAGCATCGCCAGAAGAAGCTTCAATTTCTACCGCGAACCAATTACAGGGTAAAGCATTATCTTACAACAACATTGCAGATACCGATGCTGCATTAGAGTGTGTTAAAGAATTTGACGAGCCAGCGTGTGTTATTGTAAAACATGCTAACCCGTGTGGCGTTTCAATTGGCGACAATATTCTAGAAGCTTACGAAGGCGCTTATAAAACTGACCCAACCTCAGCGTTTGGCGGTATTATTGCGTTTAACCGTGAGTTAGACGCAGATACAGCAGAAGCGATAGTTTCTCGTCAATTTGTTGAAGTGATTATTGCACCAAGCATTTCAGATGCTGCGGCACAAATTGTTGCTGCTAAACCTAACCTACGTTTATTAGAGTGTGGTCAGTGGGAGTCTAAAACTTCTGGATTTGACTATAAACGCGTTAATGGCGGTTTATTAGTACAAGACAGAGATCAAGGTAGCGTAAGCAGTGATGACTTAAAAGTTGTGACTAAACGTCAGCCTACAGATGAAGAAATGCGCGATTTACAGTTCTGCTGGAAAGTTGCTAAATATGTTAAATCTAACGCCATCGTTTATGTTAAAAATAGCATGACTATCGGTGTTGGCGCAGGTCAAATGAGCCGCGTATATTCAGCCAAAGTTGCTGGTATTAAAGCTGCTGATGAAAACCTTGAAGTTAAAGGCTCTGTGATGGCGTCTGATGCATTCTTCCCATTCCGTGACGGTTTAGATGCCGCTGCTGCTGCAGGTATTACTGCCGTAATTCAGCCGGGTGGTTCAATGCGTGATGATGAAGTTATTGCCGCAGCTGACGAGCACAACATAGCTATGGTATTTACAGGCATGCGCCACTTCCGCCATTAATTTCGATTCTTGTCGTTGTTAGGCACAATTTAGTTGTCGAATGTACTCATTGACTAGCGTCAACTCCGTGCATTCTCCTATAAATTGAATCTAACAACTTAAAGAATCTTTATTAAGGGTTATCTGTTAATAGTATTGGTAAAAAGCAGTGTTGATTTATTCGGTTACAACTCAAATAAATTCAGCGCTGCTTACTTGTTTAAAATCTGCTATAAATAGTGGCATTAATTTCTTATTCAACTTTAGATAAAGTAATGTATAAGGTAATTATTTTCATAATAACCAATTAACGGAAGAGCCATGACAACTAACACAACTAAAACAAACAAACTAAAAGCCCTTTTAATTGCCTCAACATTAACAATGAGCGCATTTGCTAGTGTTAATTCACTAGCACATGTTGATCATGCACATGAGAATTCTGCGCTTAAAAGTGCTGTTGCCGGTGAGCATCGTTCAGACAAAAACAAAGCCAGAGATCAATATCGTAACCCAGTTGAAACGTTAAACTTTTTTGGCTTGTCGCCTGAAATGACGGTAGTTGAAATTACGCCGGGCGGCGGTTGGTATACTGAAATTCTTGCTCCAGCATTAAAAGGGTCGGGTAAACTCTATGCTGCTCATTACCCAGATACTGGTAAAGATGACTATTACAGTAAATCTCGCAAACGTTTAGAGAAAAAACTTGCCTCTGACGCCGTGTTTAGTGACGTTGTGTTAACTGATTTTGTGCCACGTAAACAAAGTGAGTTAGCGCCACAAGGCAGTGCTGATTTAGTGTTAACTTTCCGTAATTTACATAATTGGAAAGACGAAGGTGTCGAGCAAGTTTTTAAAGATGCTTTTAATGCACTTAAAGCAGGTGGTGTTCTTGGTGTTGTTGAACATAGATTACCTGCCGGTGCCGATCCTAAAGTAGCAGTAGGATATGTTTCAGAAGCCAATACTATTAAGCAAGCAAAAGCCGCTGGTTTTCGCTTTGCTGGTGCAAGTGAAGTAAATGCTAACTCTAAAGATTTAGCCCAATATAAAGTGTGGACATTACCACCTTCATTAGCACTTGGTGATAAAGATAAAGCAAAATATTTGGCGATTGGCGAAAGCGATCGCATGACGTTAAAATTTGTTAAACCTGAAAATGCCAGTTTTGACGAGTTTAAAAAACAAAATAAATAATAGGAAGAATACATGAAAGTTTTAGTTATAGGCTCAGGTGGTCGTGAACATGCATTAGCGTGGAAAGCGGCTCAATCTAGTCAAGTTACTAAAGTATTTGTTGCGCCAGGAAATGCTGGTACTGCAACAGAAAATAAATTAGAAAATGTTGCTATTGATGTTAGTGATAATGCTGCTTTAGTGGCTTTTGCACAAAGTGAAGATATTGCATTAACTATTGTTGGCCCAGAGCAACCACTTGTTGATGGCGTAGTTAACGCGTTTCAAGCAAGCGGTTTGGCAATTTTTGGTCCAAGCGCGAAAGCAGCACAACTTGAAGGCTCTAAATCTTTCACTAAAGACTTCTTAGCTAGAAATAAAATTCCATCAGGCAGTTATGAGAACTTTACTGAAGTTGAGCCTGCACTAGCCTATGTTCGTGAACAAGGTGCTCCAATTGTTGTTAAAGCCGATGGCTTAGCGGCAGGAAAGGGCGTTATTGTTGCGCTTACGTTGACCGAAGCGGAAGATGCTATTAAAGATATGTTAGCAGGTAATGCTTTTGGTGATGCAGGACATCGCGTTGTAATTGAAGAGTTTCTTGAAGGTGAAGAAGCTAGCTTTATTGTAATGGTTGATGGCAAAAATGTTTTACCTATGGCAACCAGTCAAGATCATAAACGTGCGTTAAACGGAGATTTAGGCCCTAACACAGGAGGCATGGGTGCATACTCACCAGCACCCGTGGTAACACCTGAAATTCACGATCGTATTATGGCTGAGGTTATCATGCCAACGGTTGAAGGTATGGCTGCGGAAGATGCACCTTATAGTGGCTTTTTATATGCAGGTTTGATGATTGCAGCAGATGGTACACCAAACGTAATCGAATATAACTGTCGTTTTGGTGACCCTGAAACGCAACCTATTATGATGCGTTTACAGTCAGATATTGTTGAACTTTGTTTAGCTGCCACACGTGGTGAGCTAGATAAAGCGACAATAGCGTTTGATAGCCGAGCTGCGGTTGGTGTTGTACTTGCTGCAAATGGTTATCCTGCAAGCTACCCTAAAGGTGATGTTATTTCTGGCCTTGAAACTAATACTAATGATTCAGCTAAAACGTTTCATGCGGGTACTAAGTTAAATGGTCAAGGTGAAGTAACTACGAACGGCGGTCGTGTATTATGTGCAACTGCGCTAGGTAATACAGTGACAGAAGCACAAAAACTTGCTTATGAATTGTTGCATCAAGTTACTTGGCAGGGTGTAGAGTTCAGAACTGATATTGCTTATCGTGCAATTGAACGAGAACAAGAAAACGCTTAGTTTTCATAAGATATAATTGAGTAGTAAAAGGCCGATAATGAAAGTTATCGGCCTTTTTTTTCATATGATTCTTATTGACTGTTAAGATCTACTTCTACTATGATTATTAAATAATCGTTAAAAATTTAATGTGCCTATGCAGATGACTCAGGATTTAATGTAGGTCGGGCTTTAGCCCGTCAGTTTTGATGGCCTAAAGGCCAACCTACAGAAAAATCATACGATTTTGTACTTTACCTGAGCGAAATACATAGCCATGAAATTTAATAAGCAATAAGTGGTAATAATGAAGTTTAGTGAACATGGGAATTTTCAATTAGAAGCTAATGGCAATATTATTTATTGTCGTGCTACTGGTTGCTGGAATCAAGAAGCATCTAAGGCTGCTATAGTGGCATTAAGGAAATCTATTGAACAATTAAAAGGTAACCTTATTGTGATGATTGTTGATTCTAGTGGATTTGAAGGTGGTATAGAAGAAGCATATCCACTCTGGAAATTTGAATTGCCCTTTTGGGTTGAAAGCGGGTTGACACATTACATTCGTATCGATGACCCCCAATCAACGACCTATCAATTGTTTGTTGAAAGGATAGATCATGTTATACAAAAGATTACTAAATTTAGCCTCGCTAACGACTTAGATGATGCAATTAAGCAAGCACATTCATACGGTTTTACAGGTTTTGAAGATATATAATATCAACTCGCATAAGAAAGTGATCAAGCTTAATTCTTTTCTAGCAGCTCGTTTAGCAGCATCAGCTGCTGTAATGTAAGCTGAGAGGATTCCTGTGGAATTCACAGCCGAAGCTGAATGAGGCATGAAGCCGAAATTCATGCAATAAAAAAGGATGCCGAAGCATCCCTTTATCAAAAACAATTAAAGCTTAATTATTTTTTAGCAGCTCGTTTAGCAGCATCAGCCGCTT